>Ga0105047_10000220_pt1 | contig 88703 bp, 78 predicted proteins | sample MAT04_FD_78384 | JGI IMG/M metagenome (GOLD analysis project Ga0105047, IMG submission 78384) | Freshwater microbial communities from Lake Fryxell liftoff mats and glacier meltwater in Antarctica - MAT-04 (megahit assembly) | ecosystem: Environmental > Aquatic > Freshwater > Ice > Liftoff... | reverse complement strand
GTTGTATCAATGCGGCAAAAAGGGAGATGTGGATCACAACAGCACTGTCGACCTCAAGGATACCATTCTCGCTCTGCAGATCATTACCGGCATGCAGACTTTGGTCACCCCCTGTGTCGAGGCTTCGGTGAACGGTGGCAAGATTGGCTTGGTGGAAGCTTTACACACCCTCCGCCAAGTTGCCTTTGAATAATGTGTGGTGCAGGCAAGCACATGGTCAGGAAGAGTCTCAACATTGATCCCCCTTAGACCTCCTGCCTCTCCAATTAGCCGGCAGGGTGTCCTTGATCATTTCGGTTTTAAATTGAGACATGGTGTATCGTTTTGTGGATTTGGTTCGGTACCTATACGGCTGACCGTTTTTCCACGGCTCTCAATCACTTTGCAAATATGGCTGCTGCGGTCAGTAATCAAACGATTGAGTTTCGCTGTGATTGTACCCAGAGTTACTATGCTTATGTCTACGCTGACGAACCGTATATTATTCACCTCTGCAGCGAGTATTGGAACGTTCCTCTTCGCGGCACTGATTCACAGGCCGGTACGCTCATCCATGAGATCAGCCATTTTACCGTTATAGCCGGCACCGATGATCATGCCTATGGACAGAAAAATAGCCTCGCTCTTGCCATTGCAACCCCTGTTGACGCCCTTGATAATGCTGATAGCCAAGAGTATTTTGCAGAAAATACGCCTTACCTGCCGATGGCTGCGGTATATATCCCTACGAATAATTTTACTGATGCACCAGTGGCCCAGTCTGTTCCGGTTTATGCCATGGGCTCATCCGTTGCGGCGACCAAGGAGCCGGGAGAACCAGCGCACGGCGGGAACGCCGGCGGCGGTTCAGTCTGGTTGACCTGGACGGCTCCGGCAACCGGCACGGTTCAAGTGAGCACCCTGGGTAGCGGCTTTGACACCGTATTGGCAGTTTATACCGGCGATGAAGTGGGGAATCTTACTCTGGTAGCGGCCAACGATGATGCTGATGCGGATATGAATGGTGATGGGAAGATCGGTATGCCCGAAATCCTTTACGTACTGCAAAAGGTGGCGGGATTGAGGTAAATATTTTCCCTGATTTATGAACAAGCGCGGACTAAGCCGTCGTTCAAAATTAAATCATACAATTCAATATTATTCACGGCATAAGGGGCCATAAAGAAATGGATAAAAAGCATGATTTATTTCTTAACGGCCCCTAATGGCCGGATCAGTACCCAACCTCTTTCTGATGGCGTACAGCAATTATCACGGCGACTCGTCCATCATAGTGGTACAGCACCACATACCCGCTGTTACCACAATCGATCAGCCATTCCCTATACTCCGGCTCCATTTCATCGGAGGGACGGCCGACTTCCGGATGTTGGATGATGATCTGCACAGCGGATCTGATCGCTTGTACCGCGCGTTGAGCTACATCTTTGTTTTTTTCCGCGAGAAAACGATACAATCGCTGAACATCACGTAAAGCGGAGGGCGACCAGATCAAACTCAAACGTGGCATTCAGGCGGCTCCACGTCTTGACCCTCTTCCAGTTTTGCCAGCCAGGAATCAGCTTCTTCCGATGTTGCGTGCAATCCGGTGGTCTGATATTCATTCCATGCCAGGAGAGCATCCTGGCGGAACGATTCGCTCTTTTCTTCGCGCTCGACGTATTGACGGATAGCTTCTTTCATCAGCCAATGTGTTGAACGATGCTTAAGATCGGCAAGACGTTTCATGCGATCTTTAATTTCCGATTCAATTTTTACGGCTATTGCTGTAGTGGCCATATCTCCCCTCGCTGGTATTAATTGGTATTAATACTATATACCAATTGCAAAAAATCAATACTCAAAACTTTATCCTCAACAAAAGTATCGTCGCTTGCCCTCTTCGTTCCCATATTTTTCACTTCTCTCCCCGGTGCTCTTTGTTGTCGTTACCAAGCGTTTGACAATTTCACCCGATTTGACAATGAGTGGAAAAATAAATTAAAAAGACGACAATATCTGTTGGATTTTTGTGAAAAATTGTGAAAACTAAAATTTTGAGAAAGGGGTCAGGATATGCGCAAGACGAAACTTGAAGCTGCTTACTGAACTTCGAATATCTGTAGTCCTAAGATGGGGGTGGTATGGGTATCTGGAATCTCGACAAACTTTTTCATCCTGAGGCAATTGCCGTAATCGGTGCCAGCGAACAACCGGGGCGAATCGGTACAGCCCTGATGCACAATCTTATCCGTGGCGGCTTTGCCGGCAGCTTGCTGCCGGTCAATCCCAAGTATTCGCGGATCATGGGATTGCCTGCTGTGTCTGCCATCGGTAAACTCGATGCCAAGGTCGACCTGGCGGTGGTGGCGGTACCGATTCACCAGGTGCCCGAGGTAATCGATCAATGCGCGGCCGCCCAGGTCAAGACAGCTATTGTCATTTCCTCCGGCGGCAAGGAAATCGGGCCTTCCGGTCGGATCATCGAGGAACGGATACACAAGGCCGCCACGGCCGGTGGCATTCGCATCCTTGGTCCGAACTGCCTGGGGGTGATGGTGCCCGGCGCTCAACTGAATGCCAGTTTTAGCGCCGATATGCCCAATGTCGGCAATCTGGCCTTTGTCTCGCAGAGCGGTGGCATCTGTACGGCGATTCTTGATATGTCCTTTCAGACAGGGATTGGTTTCAGCCATTTCGTCAGTATCGGCTCAATGCTCGACGTCGACTTCGGCGACATGATCGATTACCTGGGCAGGGACCCGGCGGCTAAAAGCATCCTCCTCTATGTAGAGCAGCTTACCAATGTTAGAAGGTTCATGAGTGCAGCCCGTGCGGTGTCACGGATAAAACCGATCATCGTCCTCAAGGCGGGCAGCAGCACGGCCGGAGCCAAGGTGGCATCTTCGCATACCGGTGCCCTGGCCGGCGAGGATGCGATTTATGCCGCGGCTTTCAAACGGGCGGGTGTGATCAGGGTCGGCACCATTGAGGAGTTATTCGATAGTGCCGAATTGACCGCCAAACAGCCCCGGCCTGCCGGTTCGCGCCTGGTTGTTATGACCAACGGCGGCGGGCCCGGTGTCATGGCCGTCGACGCCATGGCCCGCCATGGATTGGAACCCGCCGAATTAGGTGCGCAAAGCCTGAATGCCCTGAATGAAATCCTGCCGCAACACTGGAGTCACCATAATCCGGTGGATATTCTCGGTGATGCCACCACTGACCGGTATGGCCAGGTAATGGAGATTCTGGCCAAGGAAGACGGTCTGCATGGACTGATGGTGATCTTTCTGCCCCAGGCCTTGACCGACCCCCTGTCGGTTGCCGGGCAAGTGGTGCAGCGCCTGAAAGGACGGCCTTTCCCCATCTTTGCGGTATGGATGGGTGGCCGGGATGTGGCGGCTGCGGTGCAGTTCCTCAACGATGCCGGCATCGCCACCTATGCCACCCCCGAACGGGCTGTGTACGCCTTCGCGACTCTGGTTCAGCATACCCGCAACCTCGAAATGATGCGGGAGATACCGCCGCGATCGGTGCGTCGGCTGTTCTTTGATCGAGCCAAGGCCAGAGCTATTGTTGAGGCGACCAATCTTGTCGACGGCGGTTTCTTGACCGAGGCGCGGACTAAAGAACTTCTTGCCGCCTATGGCATCCATGTCAATCCGACGCGAACGGCCGATTCAGTAGAGGCGGCGGTGACCGTAGCGGAGGGGATGGGTTGGCCGGTGGCCATGAAGATCCTGTCGCCGGATATAACTCACAAAAGCGAGGCCGATGGGGTGCAGCTCGATCTGCGTGATGCGGGGGAGGTGCGGGCTGCATATGCCAGGATTGTCGCCGGGGCAAAGGGTATAAATACAAGCGCCCGTATTGAGGGTGTCACCGTGCAGCCGTATTTGGTGCGCCCTGATTTTGAGTTGCTGCTCGGTATCAAACGGGACAAGCTTTTCGGGCCTGTCATATTGTTCGGCAGTGGCGGTATATATACCGAGATCATCGGCGATAGGGCCCTCGGTTTACCGCCACTGAATAGCCAACTGATTCAACGTCTTATAGAGGAGACACGCATCGCCAAACTCCTCACCGGCTACCGCAATCGTTTGCCGATCGATATGTCCGCCCTTGAGGCAATGCTGCTGCAGCTTTCACAATTGGCGATAGATATCCCGGAAATTGCCGAACTGGACATGAATCCGGTGATCGTCAAGAACGGTATACCGGTGGTTGTGGACGCCCGAATTCTGCTGCGACCCGCACTTCTACCATCGCCCTTGCATTTGGTCATTAGCCCCTACCCGGCGCAATATGAGGTGTGTACCACCACCAAGACCGGGCTGCGGCTGGGTATTCGCCCCATTCAACCGGAAGATGCGGAAATATTTGTCGAACTGTTTAAGACCCTGTCTCCAACCAGTGTCTATTATCGCTTCTTTCGCCACATGAAGGCATTGACCCCGGAGCTGCTGGCTATGCTCACCCAGGTTGACTACGACCGGCATCTCGCTTTGATAGCTTTGGATCTTTCTTCACCGACCGAGAAGATGCTGGGGGTGGCGAGGGTCATCGCCGACCCGGATCTGTCGCACACCGAATTTTCCATCATGGTCGGTGATCCCTGGCAGGGACAGGGGGTGGGGGCGGCCTTGCTTGTCAATCTCCTGAAGGCAGCCAAGAAGCAGGGAGTAGAAAAGGTCTGGGGTACTGTCCTCAGGGAGAATACCCAGATGCAGCAGCTGGGGAAAAAAACCGGGTTTGCCATGAAGTTCAACAGTGAAGATGGAGCCTATGATTTAACCATCGATCTCGCTAAGGCGGAACTCGAGGATTGATGGAAGGCTTGAGGTCGTGGTTTTGTGAGATTGGCAACGAATCCTACCCAAGCATAACCTACAAAGGAATCTATGAAAAAGCACTTTCTCGTGACCATCAGCAATGATATCGAAAATCTCTTCGGGGTCCGGTTTCTCTGTTCATTTTTCAATACCATCGGCAAGCATCAAGTGACCCTGTTGCATATCTGCCGAACTGACGACAATACAATGGCCAAGACCATGAACCAGATGTGGAAGGGGCCGAACGAAGGCATCGAGGGCCAGGTCACAGTCCAGGCCAGGAGGTCGATATTTAAGGCCAAAGAGCTGCTGAGTCAGCATGCAATGGCCATAGAGCATATGATGACCAAGACCTGTGCCGAGCGTTACGGTAAGGTCAAAGATATCCTGGGTGAAGGCTCGCGGGGGTTCTATGATGCCATCGTCCTCGGCAGGAGGGCATCCTATGCCCTGCAATGGATGTTCGAACGTCCGGCCGACGAAACCGTCCAGGCGATTGTCCGAGACAGCGGGTGCACCACCCCGCTGTGGATCTGTCCTGAGCCCGAAGCGGGTCGGAAAAACCTCCTGGTATGCCTGGATGGCTCGGACAATTCGCTCCGGGCGGTTGATCATGTCGGCTATATCCTCGCCGGCCAGGAGCAGCACGCAATCACCCTGTTCCAGGCGACGAGCGGGGCGGATGGCAAAGCCGATGAAGTATTCCAACGCGCTGAGGCTCTCCTCCACGCCCACGCAATTGCCCGAAGCCGGATCAATAGAAAAACCAGCTGGGGTTTGTCGGTTGCCGGAACCATTCTTGGCGAACTCGACAAGGGTGGCTATGCAGCGGTAGCTATGGGATTGCGAGGCGAGGAGCAGGAACGGGAAAAGAGCGTGGGCCTATCCGGCGGAACCACGGCAAAACTCATCAGTAAACTGGAGAAAGCTTCTTTGTGGTGTTGCCCCTAGTCGGTTGGAATTTTTCATCCGGCGATGAGAGCTGAAGGCACGTTATCAATCATAATGTTTTGAAAACAAACAATATCACCAATTTTGATGAGCTTGTTTTTTTTAACAACCAAACGCACCTTATTGTCTCCGCAGTCAAGGATGACAGCGCTACCAAGGGCCTCCCCGAAGCGTCGATAGACGGCGCAGGACATACCTGCACGCAAAGGGATATCCTTCTGGAGTTCGCAGGTCACTTCGGTTCCCTGGTCAATTTGGCGAAGGATATATATTTCTCCGCAATGACGCCGTGCAAGATGTCTGGCCCAGAGCCAGCCAAGAAAAAATGTTAAGCCACCGATGGCAATGCCTCCAAGCAAGAAGCCGCCGGCAAAAATGTACGGACTGATACCCGTATTGCGAATCAGAAAAGAAGGTGCGTGTGCGTTTTTGGTCGCCAGGTCCGGCCAGATCCTAATCTTGAAGACAAGGGCCGGGTTCTGTTTTTCGCCGTAGCGATCCTTGACAATAATTGTATGATCTCCTTCATGCGCATCAGGACTGACGGCGATAACACCTCGCCACATCGAGCCACCGAACCAGTAGCCGGAAAAAATAGCTTCCGGGATTAGCTGCAGAGCATCATCAGCTGACTGCCCTTCAATGACAAAGTCTGCGATGGCCTCCGTTCTCGGGGGCATTGGACCGCTGATGAGAAAACGGCTGTCCGGCATGAGCTCAATGACACCACTATTGCCTTTCAGCCCGCCGACCATGGCGTCGACGAATGCTGCCAAGGCAGCTGTCAGTAAGATCATGGCCAATATGCCGCTCAGTCTCTGCCAGCGTGCTAGTCTTGATTCAAAGATCATGTCACAGTGTTTTGGCGAGTGCGAAGAAGGCGCTTTCCTAAGAACCCGAAGATAAGGGTAGGAGTAAGCAGAGAAAAAATGGTTGTGAAGAAGGTTGCATTGAAATCCTCTGGGTAGAGCGAAGCCCGATACATGGCTATGAATACGGCTACTACCATGAGAAGATTGATAGCCAGCACCAGCACTTTCTGCAAATAAAACAATCTGTATTCCGACATAATGACCTCACGATATGACAGGCGGGTGGAGGAACCACCCGCCTGTGTTTCTGTTACTTCTTGAAAATATCTGTTTTCGATATGTTCATGAAGCGAAGTGATTGCCCGGCAACTTTGTAATAGATTCGTACTTCATCACCGGCATCCCAGGTACTGGCGGGATAACCGAAGTAGTTGTCCGGCACGGAGAAGGTGCAGAGCATTTTCTGACGTCCCGAATAGATGGTAATGGTCTTCTTTTCCTTATCGATCATCGGCATTTTTTTTGCTTTATTTTCTGCTTTGTCAAAAACCAGAGGATGGTCCTTTTCAATGGGTTGCTGCAGATCGACGATAGTGATTGGCAGAGTCTCAATTTTCTTAGTGTTACTGTCGTAAATAACAATCACTTTTTTGTCGGTGTCAAGTTTCATCCGCTGACCGGCTTTAGGATCCGCGCCGGCTTCTTTCGGGTCAACCGGCATCTTGAAGACTGAAGGCGGCAACTTGTCATAAATGGGTTTGAGTTGATCTCCGGAACTGTCATGGATCAGCGTCACTTCTCTCTTCTCTGCATCAAAGGCAATGGTTCTGCCCTGTTCCACCTGGCCAAATTCTGCTTGACTGACACCTGCCATGGTCATGAGCATAGCGGCGGCGGCAGCAGAAATCAATATGTGTCTAAAATTCATCATATGTTCTCCTTATGCAATCTCCTGGTTAGATTTTTTGCTGTTTTTGGGCCAGTTCTTTTTTTACTCCGGCTATCATCCTGACAAAAATATAGATAGACATCGCGCTGACTAAGCCGAGAACCAGTACAGTTGAGCTGGTGTCAAGCAGCGCTTTATACTGCGGCACCCATGGCTGAACCAGTTTCATAAGGATAGAGAGCGCACAACCGATAACCGCAAGACCGAAGGCAATCCGAATACCGTAGCCCTTGATGTATTTGGTGGCAACAGCGCCGACTTGGGCGCCCATGGCGGCACCAACCAACATAACCATGGCGGCGACCAGTTCAGTACGGCCTTTGTAGGTGTAGGTTCCAGCACCATACAATCCGGAGATTGCAACCTCGAAAAGGTCAGTGCCGACGGCTACGTGGGTAGGACAACCAACCATGTAAATCAGTGCGGGCATACGAATGAGACCACCGCCGATACCGAGAATACCAGCAAGCCAACCGGTGAAGAAACTGACGAAAATGGGTAGCCAGGCGCTGCAATAGATACCAGCAACTTCCAGATGAACCATTGGCGGGATCTTGATTTTATGGAGCGTTTTGTGCCATTCAACACCGGTTGCGGTTTTATCAAGTTTTTCACCTCGGGCAGCAGCGGCTTTTTCTTTCTGAGCACGTTTGGCGACATCGTGGAAGACCATCCAGGCAATAAATGCCAACAATGCAATGTAAATCCAGCGCACAACTTTTTCGACAGAACCAAGGCGTTCGAGCCACATAACCATTTGTGCGCCGGCTTCAAAACCAACGACCGTACCGACGAGCATGATCATGCCAAGTTTGTAGTCAACGTTACCGAATTTGCCGTGGCGCATGGTTGAGATGAGGGATTTGCCGGCCATGTGAGCGATGTCGGTTCCAATGGCAAAGGCCATCGGGAATCCAAGAATGTTCAGACCTGGGGTAACCATCCAGGCTCCGCCCATGCCAAAAAAGCCACCGATAATACCGACGCCGACGCCAAGAATAATCAGACCGGGCCAAAAGATTTTGACACCGGCAATGGGCATAAGAATATAGAGCCAATCGTATTCCATGAGTATCTCCTTAGATTAAAATGAGTTCACATTAATGTTCAGCCAATTCCCGATTTTTCAGATCAATGCCGATCCAGCTCATAATGATGTCGGCAATGACACCAAAAACCACACCGGTAACCGGGATGATGACGATAGTCAGAAGCATGAAATACAAATGGCTTTCATTGTAGAGATTAGCCCACCAAAGCATAACACCATCAAGTTTTCGGGTGTCGGCGACCAGGACAATAAGAGAAGTTTTGCCTCCAGCTGCCAGCGCAAAACTCGGCGAGAGAAGCGTCAACGTGATGAGTCCCCACCATACCCGTTGTAATCGTTTATTCATTGTGTTCTCCTTTTTTGAATTCATTGTACTTCAGCCCCATAATTAAACCGGAAAATCCGGTAAACCTGCTATTGAAGCGTTTCTCATCGGGGATACAAGGCATAGAAGGTAAGCCATTGAACCCGATTTGCTTTTATATATCCAAATTGTATGCCATCGATTGTGCAATTAATTAATTACCTATAATTACAGCATACTATTGAAAAAATATGCTTGATACTTTGCGCTATTAGAGGTATATGTTGCGATAAATGCACGATGAAATCAGATATGTTGCCAGGAGGCTTCGTTATGCGCTACTCTCTTCCCCCTATGTTGAACCCGGTCATTCGCATAAATAGTGCGGTTTATTCCTGGGGAATCAGCAAATTCCTTGTTTTATACGGCACTACCCTGCTCGCCTTGCTTCTTTCGATCTCGGTGTTTATTGCCTATAAAATCGCCTCGAATTCCTTGAATTCGGCCTATTCTCGCAATGCACAAATGCGGGCTAAGGCCCAGGCATACGAAATCAATGAACTCCTCGTTGCTGCTCGGCAAGAGTTGCAGTTCATCGGCAGTGGGTCGCTTTCGCGTGATGAAATTCTCAACCATCTCAGGAGAAAGACCCTTGAAGATCGCAATTGGTATCGGGAGATTGCTTTCCAGGGGAATACGCTTGATGAACGATTTGTGTTTATCAATAACGGTTCGAGTGTGGTTTCCGTGCCGTTGGAACAAGCTCTGGTCGGCAGACCTGGTATTTTTCCGGTTAACGATCAATTCAACGGAAAACCAAAAGAATATGTTCATATCAGCGATCCCGTCGAGGTAGTTTATCCGGCAGTCCCTTCCCTGGGGGGGGTGAATGCCGTTGCCATGCATGTTATCAGACTGACCATGCCGGTGTTTTCGGATGAAAACACCTATAGGGGACAATTGACGCTCTCAATTGATCTGTCCCGCCTCAGAGATATTCTTTCGCTCCATGCTTCAGCAAAGTCGCCGCTCTTTTTATTTCCACAGGAGAATGAAAGTAAGAAAAGCTTTTTTTTTGATGCGTCAGGCTGGCTTCTTTTCCAGTCCGAATCCGAATCGGAACCGGACAGTATGGCTGAATTGTCGGTCGATGGTCTGCGAATTGGATTGCGAGGTGACGTCGGTCGGCCGGGATTCAGCACCGCCTTTCGCCCTGAGTCTGCTAATGAATTTTACTGGAGTATCGTAACCGAGGTGCAAAAAGGAAAAAGTGGACAGGTGCTTTCCAACCACTCCTTTGTCCAAACGCCTGAGGCGGAAAAACAGCTTTATCTCAGCTTCGTTCCAATTGTTTTTCAAGAAACTCCCGACTCTCAACGAATAGTCGGGGGGATAGGCTGCCTTGATACGAGCTTTATGTATTTGGCTTCCACCTTTCAAGTTGCCTGGACGCTCACTATCGCCTTCTTGATCAGTTTACTTGTCTTTTTTATCGCTATGTTTTACCTGAGCATGCGAATTTGCAAACCTCTCAATCATCTGGTTGAGGCTATTGATGACCGCGTTTCTGGCGATGACCCGTCGCCCCTAGACTTTCCACCGATTTTTTCCGAAATCAGCCGCTTTCAGCAATCGCTGAATATCCTTCTGCTACAATTGCAAATAGCACGAAATGATACAATCCTCAGAGAAGGCTTGTATGAAAACGATTGGATGGGGCAAAACATTAACCTTGAGAAAGAAATAGCCAATTCCTTGGATCTCGAGCCTCTTTTACTGGCCACACCATTGTATGGCATTGTCGGTGGCGGACAGGCGGTGAGTAATCTGCGACAGCAGATCCAGAAAGCCTCACGGGTGTTGGCCGATGTGCTGATCATCGGCGAAACCGGAACTGGAAAAGAATTAGCCGCTGAGGCGGTTCATGCCGTAAGCCATCGGTCAAATGGGCCTTTTGTGTCGATTAATTGTGGTGCACTCGACGAGAATTTGCTTATGGATGCGCTTTTTGGGCATGTTAAAGGCGCTTTTTCTGAAGCTCAGACCGACAGGAAGGGTGCTTTTGTTGCGGCTTCCGGTGGAACATTGCATCTCGATGAAATTGCTAACGCTTCACCAAAGGTGCAGCAAGCCTTATTGCGGGCACTTTCCGTGCGACGCATCAAACCTTTGGGTTCTGACAAAGAAATAGCCTTTGATGCCCGAATAATTGCGGCAACGAATATCGATTTATTGCAGCTCGCGCTTGCCGGCAAGTTTCGGGAAGATCTCTATTATCGCTTGGCAGTCATTTCCATTGTCATGCCGCCATTACGGCACCGGAAGGAGGATATTATCGTTCTGGTAAAATATTTTCTTGAGGAAAACATTTCTCTCTCTGGGCAGCCCTTCGTCGGCATCAGTCGTGGCGCAATGGAAAAGTTGATGAACTATGATTGGCCCGGCAATATTCGAGAGCTTAAAAATTGCATTACCCGGTCGCTAGCCTTTGCTGATGGGGATCTCTTGTCTGCCTCGCATATTCTTTTTGATAAGAGACCTGGGGAACCTGTGGAAGCAGTCGAATCGTCTGCAAGACATGCATCAGCGACGACCGTTGCTGTAGCAGAGATGGATGCTGATGTTAGTGGGAGTCCGGCAGCGGCAAAAGAAGAAAAAGTTGCTGATCCTCGGGGTGATAGGTTTGGAGGATTAAATGATCGGCAGCGCAAAGCCTGGCCGGTTATAAATGAAAATGGTGGTATCACGCGTATTGAGTATCAGGCCGCAGCAGGGGAGGCTATCTCCATTCGCACGGCGCAATATGACCTACAAAGTTTACTGGCCAAAGGTTTACTTACTAAAACCGGACGAGGTCCCTCTTCCCGCTATGTTGTTTTACCAACCGAAGTGGCTGAATCAGCTTGATCTCATCACTCATCTGCATACCACGAATGCGAAATTGCGCGTTAAATGTTCGCCAATTCATTGTGCAATTGCGCCTTTATGGTGTGTGGTGCATCTTTTTCCGGTGGTATCTGATATGAAAATCATAGAGAACCGAAAAGACCTGTGTAGCGATCTACCGGCGCGAATTCATCAGTAAAAGGTGCTATATATTTTGTCGGAGGATTGATTTGGTTGGCAAGCATTTCCTGAAGATCCGCAGGTACTGGAACTGTTTCGGTGAAAGGAGTGGCAAACGCCGCCAGCATGAGGTTTTGCCACAACCGAACATCGACCGGGTTGTGAACAGCGAATACTCGAATCTCCGGGAAGGTTGTCTTGAGAGTCTGGTAATAGGCTGCATAAAAGTCGCTGGATTGGCCTTTTTGCGAAGCAAGGACGTTAACAAGGACCATTCCGGCAGGGGTCAGGGTGTCGCGCAGGCGCTGGATTGCTTCAACAGTTACGAGATGGAAGGGAATGGAGTAGTGCGAGGTAAAGACGTCACATAAGATAACATCATAGCGATTTGTGGTTTTTTGAAGGAATATCCGGGCATCTTCTTCAATGATTCTCAGCCTCGGATCTTCCGATAGTCCGAAATGTTTTCGAGCCAGATTGATAATGCCCGGATCGAGTTCCACAACATCGATCTGCAGTTCCGGATAATGCTCAAGAGCATATTTGGGGAACGAGAAGCCACCTCCTCCCAGCACAAGCATTCGTTTCATTTCCGGTTTAAAATATTCGGCAAGTCGATAAAAATGGGTATAGGCCACGGCAAGTTCGTTTTTATCGTCGAGGTACATGGCCGATTGCCGCCCGTGGGGACCGGTAACCATTTCACGGGTAGATCTTCCTGTGGAAAGTTCTTTGCTGTTATATACCAATACGCGATTGTAAGGCGTGTCAGTGTCGATAAAACCTTGTTTGGATAGAAAACCGTCATGGTTATGATTGAGAAATATGGCAAGCACGAAGAGGATCAAGGAACAACCCTTGATCAGTTTGCCGGATGGATCGGCAAAAAAGGAAGCAAAGGCCAGGCCGACAGCGGTGATATAAAGGATTGATGTGCTGCCGAGCCAGGCAATCAAGACAAAACCGGCAAGAAACGTCCCGACAATAGACCCAATGGTTGACACTGCATAAAGATTACCAGCAGTTCGTCCGGTATGCTCCCGGTCTAGAAGCCGCAGGCGAACGGCAAAAGGTGCAACCATGCCGAGTAATACCGAGGCCGGTGTAAAGAGCGCTACGGTAGCTGTTATTGCGATAGTCTGGAGGTCGCCAACACCTTGTAGTAATTCGAGAACCCATATTTTTGAAAAACCAATTGCGGCGGTCGCCCAGGAAGCCAGTAAAACAATTCGGCCAAGAATATGAGATTGAGGATGCCGATCGGCGATAATCCCACCCCACCAGGCGCCAACACTGAGACTGGCGAGAATAATGCCGATAAGACTGGTCCAGACAATAAGTGAGGTGCCGAGAATGGGCGCTAGGATCCGTGACCCGGTAAGCTCTATTATCATCACAGCTCCGCCACAAAAAAATACACACCAATGGAGCATAGAAATTTCCCTGTTTATCAGTATTTAGTATCGGAGAGGTCCGGGTCGTAGAACTCTTGATGCTGTGCCTCTTTTAGCATGGCATCACTTTTTCATTTTATTTTTAATACGGATTCCGATTGCCACACCGATGATGAGCGAGCCAATTATTACAACGAGGATAACAAGGTTTGCCATTGTTTTCTTTTTTGGTTGAGATTATGTGGGAAAAATCAGTATCTTATGCCAATCCGTGGCAAAAACGATGAAAGAACGGCAGTCGTTTTATGCGACTGCTAAGTACTGGTTTATTACTGCCTTGTCGGTTCTTGTTTAACCAGTTTATAGTTGCCTTCCAAGAAGCTTTGCGCTACCCATTCCACACTGTCATCGGAGGCCATGAGCATATCCAGCTGACGGGTGAAAATCAGCAACCGCCCAAGAATATCGAGTCTACTCTCGATATAGGATTTGGGAAATTTTTTCAGTTGCGCATCAACCTTGTCGCCTTTGATATTGACCTTAAATCCTTCCTTGTCGAGGATCAGCGAAATGGCCTTGACCCGCCGTATTCTGCGAACGGAATCGGCAGCACCACCCTTAAAGGTGAAGGTAATGTAATTTTTGTTTATTGTATCGCCACAATAGGCGTCAATGACGCTGTAGTGGTAGCCTACCCTTGAGCTGAAATTGAGATATTTGTCGGCAACTATTGCATAGCTCCGGTCACCGAAACGTTCACCCACTTTATCCGGAGCGAAGGTCTGTTCTTTCATGACTGAAAAAAAGCCGGAAAAATTGACCGGACGGGGGTCGCGATCATTGACACTTTTATTCAACATTCCCTGCAGCATGGCAATAAAAGGCATAGAGGCGAGCTGATCGATTTTGATGGTATTCCATTTGATTATGATATCTTCCTTTAGCCCGTTTCCTAAATCAATTAAATGAATATCCATGGGCAAAGGTGCGTCGAGTTTAAGAGACCACCCGTGATATTTCGAGGCCAGATCGCTGATCTGAAACATCTCCTTGTAGGAGTATTCGTGGCAAAAACGGGCAAGGTCATGGAGCGTCGAACAACCCGACGGCGTGAATTGCGGAGCCGCAGGATTAACAAGGTTGAGAGGAATCACGAGTTTGGCAATACGTTGTAATTGTTCGTAAACGGGTGTTCCCTTCATATGCGCATCATCTTTTTTTATGGCGGCCAGGAGTTCAGTTACTACGCCGCCATAAACACGCCCTGAATAAGCATCGACGGTTATCTCTAAGCCTGCCTTCAGGATATCTGTGACGGGTTGGGCACAGATGAGGGTCGGAACACTAAATTCTCGGGATAGTGCGGCCATATGTCCACTTACGCTCCCGGCTTCGACGATTATTCCACTGCAATGCCGCATGACCACAACATATTCCGGTGACGAATGGTGCGCGACCAAAATTCCACCTTGAGGGAATCCAATGAGATCCTCGTCCTTTTCGACAAGATAAACGAGACCTGTGCCCACCCCTTGGGAAGCGATTTCGCTGTTATCGATGAGTAACTGATAGCCCTCCAGCGGCGCAGTTTTGACAAAACCGGCGTCACCCGGATTTTGAATTTTTAGAGGTCTTGCCTGGAGAATTAAGAGTTTTCCGTCCGGGCGTAATGCCCATTCGACATCCTGAGCGCATTTGTAGTGTCTTTCAAGAATAGCGCCATAACTTGCCAATTCGCTGATCTGTTCGTCACTGAGGCATGGCAACTGCTGCTCTTCAAGCGGCACAGGCTGTTCCTCGACGCCGCCATCCTGTTTAAGAACCAGTTGTACATGCTTTTGCGAGACCGTTTTCCTTATGATTGACAGCGTCTCATCTTTTGCGACCGTATAGGAATCTGGAGTCACAACACCGTCAACAGCATAGGGCCCAAGCCCCCATACCGCATTTATCAGGATATGTTCGTTGGTGATATCGTAAGGGTGGCGGGTGTAGAGAACGCCACTGGCTTTGGAATCGACCATTTCCAGGCAGGCAACAGCCATGGCCAGATCTTCTTCATGGATACCTTTTGAACTGCGATAGGACATAGAACGGGCCGAGTACAGGCTGGCGACGATTTCTTTATAGGCCTCACACACTTCCGCACGAGTCAAGCCGAGGAGGGTAAGGTACTGTCCGGCAAAGGAAATCTCTCCGTCTTCACCTATAGCACTGCTGCGCATGGCGAGAAGAACCCGCTCGTTTTCTCCCCAAGTAGTATTACAGGCTGCCTGAATTTCTTCTGCCAGGATAGCAGGCAGGGGATTTGCTTTAATCAAATCATGAGCTTCGGTGCTGAGAGTATTCATCTGTTCGATTTCATCAATATACACCTGATTTTTGAGTTTGATGATCTCTTCTTTCAGGTCGTTGTACTCGAGAAAGGTGTGAAAGGCCTTGGTGGTAATGGCAAACCCTTGCGGTACCGGAATGTTGAGATTGTTGGCGACCTCACCGAGATTAGCACTTTTGCCACCAACCCAGTCGGCATCTTTCAGAGAAATATCTTGATAGAACATGACCGAGTCTTCAATCTGGTCGATTTTTCGCTCTGCAAGTATTGTTTTTATAAGTAGATTAATCCGCTCAAGTACCGAATACAACTCTTTATATTTGCCTCCTGACATGACGCTGAGACATTTCACCATCTGAAACGCGTATTGCAGTGATTTGTTCACCTGCTTTCTAATAAAGGTGACGCCAAAAACACTCTCCCCCTTCAGCTTTTCGTCTATTTCCGCAAGGGTGTTGAGGAGTTCCGAGTTGGCTACCAGCAATTCCTTGAACTGGGTATACTTAAAACGGAACAACCCTTTCATCTCTGAAGAGCGACCAACCTGATTCGGTTGGCGCCGACTCTTAATGTCTCTTATAAGCTGTTGAATATTGCCAAGTATTGTTGACATAGTAATTTTCTAATCGAGGGTGTTGTTCTGTGTTCGGTAATGGGCGACGATTACCACTCTGCTATTTCATGCCTTTGATCAAAGTGGTTGCGGTTTGATCAAGGAGTCAATATCCTTGGTGAACTTAGCCATGTAGTAGTTGACCATGCCCCTGTTATTCATCACCATATCAAGTTGTCGGGTATGCAGGGTCAGATACCCGAGAATCTTGACATGACGCCTCATATGCTCCATATTAAAGCCTTCCAGCCGCGCATCGAGATTGTCAATATTAACTGTCGCACGAAATCCGTACTGTTCCAGGATATCTCTGATAAGGTGAACCCGCCCTACGCATCTTTCATAATCTGCAGCGCCTCCCTTAAATTTGAATCCCAGGTAATTCTCCCCTGAACGTTCACTGACCATGGCTTCCATGGTGCAAAAATGATACCCCAGTCTGGAACTCAAGGTGCAGTAGTTTTTCGAAACCATGAAATAGTTCCTCTCTGCATATTTTGTCGACATACCTGTAACAAGCGCCGGGTTCATGGTCGATCGAAAAAGGATTGATGTCATGCCGGCTCCATCGATTGCCGGCGGCCCGTCCCAGGGGATGGCGGCAAACCCTTCCCAGAATGCAAGCATTGGAATAGAGGTAATATCTTCAAGTTTTACATATTTCCCTTCGATCTCATGGCTGAACCCATCGTCAAGATTCAAGATCCACCAGTTCATCGGTACTTTGTAATGCAGCTGCTTGCTTGAACGTTCAGAGAAACTATGATCCTTGCCGAAATTAAACATCTCATAAACTGATTTTTCATGAATGAACCGGGTGATGTCATGGAAGGTTTTGCAATTCTGCGGAGTAAATTCCCGCGATTCCGGATCGAGAAGATGCAGAGGAATGATTTCCCGACTCACCTCCCGTAACAATTCATACACCGGGCTACCCAGCATCAACTTGGAAGCAGGACGGGTCCATTCGAGGAGCACGGAAATACAACCAAGGTACATTTGTCCAAGATCGGCTGCGACCGTTACTATATCGCCGTTTTGCAGTTTGACCATCGCGCCCTTGACTCCGAAAAGCGCTGGTATGCCGAATTCGCGGGCAACATTCGCCAAGTGGCCGGCAAAGCCTCCTTGTTCGGAAACCACTGCAGCAGCTCTTGATACCAGTGGAGCCCAGGTTGGCAGCGCCTGTTCAACTATCAGCACCGCACCATCCGGAAACTGAAGGATCTCGGCCTTTTTGTTGACCTTAAAAACACTGCCGCAGGCCACTCCCGGACTGGCGTTTATTCCCCCTTCAGCTACCAAGGAGGATTGATATCTCTGCAGATTCAGTTCTTCTCCGGGAAGGATCAATTCCAACTGCTGTAAGGGGCGAGATTGGAGAATATAAATTTTGCCGACTGCATCGATTGCCCATTCGATATCCTGAGGAGACTCGTAGTACTGTTCGATGCGAACTGCATGGTCGGCGAGGTTTTGAATCTGTTCATCCGTTAAAGAAGGCGTATTTTTCTTGTAAGCATCGGTTTCACTCCTGACACATCCTTCTTCCTCATAGCAAAGAACCTGATACTTTTTCTCCCGCACCTCCCGGCGCAAAATGGTCAGTGCCTCATCCCGTGCAACGACGAATAGGTCGCAGAGATCGTTGCCATCGACAACTGCCTTAGGTAACCCCCAGGTTGAGTTGATATAAATCGAGTTATCTCTATTATCGAGGGGATTGCCGGTGTAAATGACTCCGCCGACAACAGCGTCAACCATTGCCAGGCAACCAACGCACATGGCGATATCTTCATCCCGGAAACCGCGATTCATTTTATAGGAAATGGCCTGAACGCTGTACTTGCTGGCTACCACCTGCTTGTAATAGTGGAAGAATCGGGGAAAAATTACATTTAACTCACTTCGATATTGTCCGGCAAAGGAGCTGTTTACGGCATCTTCCCCATAGGCGCTGCTGCGTACCGCCATCCGGACTTCTTGTCCGTCGTTTTTTTCTTTTATGGCGCTATAAGCTGTTGTTACGGCAAGACAGATCGGCTCCGGTACCTCCGCTGCCATAATTAATTGCCGACACTGTGAACTTACCAGGTCGAGATTGCGATCCTCATCCGACCCAGCCACCTGGAAGAGGCGGTCAACTTCCTTTTGCAAACCTTTACTGGTCATAAACAGTTCATGGGCGGCCGCGGTGATTACAAACCCCTCGGGGACATTCATCTCCAGCCTGTTTTTGATATCCCCGAGATTGGCCATTTTACCACCGGCCATATCGACCATGCTGCTGTCCACCCCGGCAAGGGGGATAACGAGCCTTTTGTCGACAATCACCTTTTTTTGAACGAGAAGAGCATCTATCCGCTTTTGGATTTCCTTAAAAGAATCTTTCAGGGCAGTGTATTTGCCTGGGGCAATATTCTCGATATCGCCGATCATTCGGAAAACATTGACGGAGACTTTGGTCGAGTTCGACTGGACGAGCGACATGCTGAAAGGCTCCTCACCCTGGAGTGCTTTTTCCATCTCAGCCATTGCCTCAAGTATCCTACTATTGTTAGCGAGTAGAAGCTTGAAACTGTGATATCGCGATTTGAAGGTCAGTCGCAATTTCTCAATTTCCCCTGCTTCCAGGGGGAGATTGTCAGTTTCTTGGTTTCTTCGGAACAACCGCTTCGAGAAAGAGGCAATTATTTTCAACATGTCGAGTCATTAACCGGTAAAAATGAGCTGTCGGAGAGTAAATACTAACCGTATTTTAAGATGCTGCATCTTGATTCTGTCTTTCGTTGAGTTTTTTGCGGGTATAGGCATCTTCTATTTTGTAAAGCAGTTCATCAATATTGACCGGTTTCATCAGGTAATCAAACGTTCCCTGTTGCATCATCTCTATGGCATTATCGACACTGGTATTACCTGTGAGAACAATCACTTCAATGAGGGGATCGATCTTTTTGATTTCAATGAAGGTCTCTGATCCGCGCATTCCCGGCATTTCTTGATCGAGAACGACAACTTCGGGACGTTCGTTTTGCGTCATGAGAACGGCCGCTTCACCACAATCGGCGGTAAGAACATGAAAACCCCTCACCGTCAGTTGGCGAGCAGTCGCCTCACGAAAGAAATCCTCATCATCGACCAGAAGTAACTTGAAGCCTCTTTGTTTTTTTTCCATAATTATCGATTCGTCTTATTTTTTTTTGTTTTTGAATTTTCTCCCTGCCCGCTGACAGGAAGCAGTACGGTGAAAGAACTCCCGGTTCCTTCAATGCTGTTGACTTTGATGGTGCCTCCGAGGTATTTGACAATGCTTGCAGCAATACTGAGTCCCAGTCCGACACCTTTTCCTCCTCCCTTGGTGGTGAAAAACGGGTTAAAGATTCTCGGCAGGTTCTCGGCACTGATTCCTTTGCCTGTATCGGCGATGGTGACGCATACCGTGCCCTCTTTGAATTCGGTGGTTATCAATACGGTTCCCTTATCGACTATGGCGTCGGCTGCGTTGATGAGGATATTACCGAACACCTGGCGAAGAGGATCAGGTTCGGCTAGGATTTGGGGTATAAGCGGATCGTATTTTGTTGTAATTACAATATCTTTAGATTTAAGCTCGACTTTTTTCAGTCTTTCCACGACCTCAATAATAAGAGAGTTAACATCACAGTGAATTGAACAAGGTACGCGACTTTTGCCCATATCCTGAAGTTTTTGGGTGATGCCTTTGGCACGGGTTGCAGCATTATCGATAACCGACAATTCCTTGTTGATCGCCTCGGGGCTGTTATCAAGATCGAATTCCGGGTTAAACATATCCCTGATAACCCCACTGGTTGCCATGATGATGGCTAGGGGATTATTGATTTCATGGGCGACGCTCGCTGCCAGTTCACCAATTGAAGCCAATTTAGATGCATGCGCCAGCATCTCTTGAAGATGCAGCCCCTTTTCTGCCATACTTCGAGCATTGTTCACCAGCCTTTTAATGGTGAAATAAATGATGATCGAAAAAATCAGCCCGATGACAACATAACTGATGGTCAACACTAAACGGGCCCTGGACATTCCTGCCTGGGCGACGATCACCGGCTGAGTGACCAGGAGTGCCCAGGGAGTTTCCTTCAACCAGGTAAAAGCCACCAGCATGGGTTTGTAGTTTGACCGGATTTCTTCGACTCCTGCGGCAACGCTGAAAGGTGGAACGTAATCGCTGTTCGCAGGAAACCTGCTTTTCCCGGGGTCGACGACTTGATACTGTCCCTGCCGATTGACAAGAGTCGACTCGACTTCCTTGCCCTGGCTGATACTCCGGAGAAACATATAGAGTTTATCCGGATCAAGGGTCGCTCGAATAATATATGGACGACCGTCGAGTACCTGACGTGTGGCTATGGTAAAGTGGGGGATATTCCTATATCCAGTATAAATGTCACTAATGAGGTAATTTCTGTTCTCATTAATGATATTGATGTACCAGTCTTGTTTGCTGAAATCTTTGCCCAACAACAAAGGAAAGGGCCCGGCGTAACTTGTCAGTATGCCCTCGGTGTTAAAGAGACCGACATCAATAAACCCGTCGCTGAACTGCTTGAGATGCTTGAGGTAGTTATCAGTGTGTGCCTGTGTCGGTTCGAAAGTGAAATCGCTGCTGTGGAGCAAATTATAAAGGTTGGCGACCCTTTCCTGCAAATACAAATCAATGGTATTTTTCTGGCTTTCGGCAACCGCCGCCAGATTGAGCATGGAGCTCTTTTTCAGGGTGGAGGTAAATTGATAATGGAAATATGCTGAAAGTATTGCGTTCGGCAGCAAAAAACCTAGGACAAGTCCTATTATCAACCTGGTCTGGAGCTGTTTGAAATGCTGCCGGATGCTATTCAGGTTGGCCTGACTATCTATATAGTCAAAGACAACTTCCGAGCCAGTTCGGTTGGCAGGAAGGTTGTCCTGTAAATGGCTTAAATCCCAGACACGCATTGGAGTATGTTTTTTTCAATAATCTACATTACATTTTTTGTGATATGCCTGACTTATGGTGTCCAGCAGCTCATTCAACATGGCCGGTTTCATGATATAGTCAAAGGCGCCCAATTGCATGCCTTTAAGGCCGAATTCAACCGAGGCGTGGCCGGTCAGCATGATGACCTCAATTTCCGGCTTCAATTTCTTTATATGGCGGAGCGTTTCGATGCCATCCATCTCCGGCATCTTGACGTCAAGAACAATGACGTCAAAATCTTTGGTTTTCAAAATTTCCAGTGCTTTTACACCGCTTGCGGCACCTTCCGAGACAAGTTTTCTGGCATTGAGCCGCTTGACAATCGTCTCCCGGAAATCATCTTCATCGTCAACTATCAACACCCTGATAAATTTTTGTTGTGTTTCCATTGTGTTCCTTATGTATTTCCTCTAATGCTTCGGTAGGAGAATGGTGAAAACCGTTCCCTCGCCCACTTTACTCTCTACTGTAATATGTCCGCCGAGTTTTTCGATTATGCTGTAAGAGATTGATAGACCGAGTCCTGTGCCCTTGCCGACTTCCTTGGTTGTGTAGAAGGGGTCAAAGATCCTGGTCAATTCGCTTTCCGGGATACCCTTACCGGTATCAGCCACGGCAATTTCGATCTGACCGGATTTGTGCAGATACCGACTTGAAACGGTGATAGTACCGTTTGAGCCGATGGCATCAATGGCATTGTTGAGTATGTTCAGTACCACCTGCTGAATCTGTGAAAGATCACTGACAATGACCGGCACATCGTCGGCATATTTTTTTTCCACACGAATGCTTAAATACTTAGCCTCGTTTTCAAGAAAACCGGTTGTTTCCTCAAGCAGGTTGTTGACGTTGATTTTTTCTTTTGCAGGCTCCATCCTTCTGGCAAACCCCAGAAGGTTGTGAATTATTTTTCTTGCCCTGATTACATGCTTTTCGATTTTATCGACAGATTCATCAAATTCTGTGAAGTTTTTGCTGCCGGCAAGGTCCTCTTCAGCAAGCAAATCCTTCATCCACCCAGCCGTTTCACCGATGGAGGCTAACGGATTATTGACTTCGTGGGCGATTCCCGCAGCCATTTTGCTAAGGGCAATCATCTTGTTGGCCTGCATGAGCATATCAAAGTTTGTGGCATTTTCGTGGTCGGTTTCTCTGATTTTATTGACGAGACTGTTGGTAAACAGCGCTGCCCCACAACCAATCACCACCAAACCTGTGATCGTTAGGAATAAAGCCCAAAATTTCCCTTTCAAGAGTGGGGAAAGAAGCTCTTCCGGGCTCTCTTTGTTGACCAGTATCCAATTGCTATTACTTATTGGAGTCGCCGCAAAGAAAGAATCTTGTCCAAAAAAGGTTTTACGTTCGACCTTGGTAGCAATGATGCCTGAATAGTCGAAATCTTCATGGTGCGATTGAGCGTTCGACACTGAATTGAGCGTGGGAGATTCAAGGAAATTGCCGCCGAACCGGGGTTTAGTCTGGAGTTTGTTTGACTTATTGATAATAAACGCATCGCCTTGTTTCCCATCCCATGCCTTTTGGACAATGTCGTCGATATTTTTTAGATTAATGGTAACTCTCAGGATCCAAGAAGAACTCTTGTCCCTCACCATAACGGCAATGATGAAATGCGGTACTTTGCGAAAACCGAGAAATATTTCGCTGATGTAAATGCCATTGGCTTTTACTGCATCGAACCAGGGTTCATTTTTGTAGTTGACGTTTTTAAGCAGTGAATAATACGAGCCGACATAAGAAAGATGGCGCCCTTCGTCGTCAATGATCCCAATGTCCATATAGGAGTTCGATCTGACATGCATAAGGTCGAAAACCTTGTTCAAATAGACCTCGTTGGTCAGTTCTTCGAAGGTGTTGGTGTTAGCGAGAGTGTACAGTTGGGAGATTCGTTCACTGAAATAGAGCTCAAGCGATTCCCTTTGATTCGCTACGGAATTACGCAAGGTTTCATAGACTTTTTCCGTGTATATTCTATCAAAGAGAGCATACAAAGAATAACTGACAAACAGCAGAGGGATAACAGAAAAGCAGGTTATAGCCAGCCAATGTCGCCACCAAATTTTTCTATAGTTTCTTTCCATGGGGCACATTCTCCTTTGTCGCTAAAATTTCTGCGACAGGCCGAACCAATCGAAATGAGTTGGATGACTGGTGCGAAAATGGATATCCATGCATGATGGTTTCGTCGGGAGAGAAGTAAAGAGAATTCTTGGATACCCTCTTTGGGCCGCAGGCTATTGTTTTTCTTGCAATTAGGTTTAGTTTTACCAGTTTGCTCAAAAGCCAATCCTTCGGAGGAGCCGTAACGAAAAGTCTTATAATGATTTGACAGTCTCGTTACGGCTCCTAGTATCGCATATATTTTAATATGAATAATAATTGTGCTTAATGGCCGATTTTCAACCCCAATCCCTCAAAGAGCCACATAAGCCCGAAGCCATACCACAGGGTATAAAAGACGTAAAAGGCCAGGGCGAAAAGCACCAGAGCGATATTATCTTTCCAGTTCTCAGCCTTGACGCCATAGTAATTATAGGCGGGTTCCAATGCCTTTTTCTGGACATCGGCAAAAGGCTTGGCTTCTTCGAATTTTTCCTGTTTGGTCAGATCCTTGCTCATTTTATTGAACAGAACATGCCAATTAAACACCGCCTGTTTTTCCGAGAAACCGTATTTGTCGGCGATAGGCTTTCCTTCGTTTTTAAACATAAAATCGGCATCGACAAGACTCGCTTTGAGGATTTGCGCGATGTCGCCCTTGATGGCCAGTTCCTTACCTGCGGCGGTAACCTGCACACCGTTGCTGGTAAGCTGTTTGGCAGTTTCCGTCACTCTCTTTTCATCGTCGAATTTAATTTTTATATCGACAGCCTTGCCGGCATATTTTTCGCTTTTCTTGAGCGATTCAGCAATGAAGTTCGAAGAACCTTTGGAGATCATATTGAACAAATTGTCCATATAATCAAGGCCATTGATTTTCCCTGGGAAAACCGGCATGAAGATGACCGCCAGGAGAATGAAGAAGATAATCAGCATGACTATGCCGCGTGTCTTGAGATTTGCTTGCGTGCTCATATTAATGACCTCCCTCCGTTTTCAATTTGGAAATATTGCTGAAAAATGCATAGAATACCCAGACGGCGAAGGCCCCGATGACTAAGAAGAACAGGGTGTTGCCGACCATGCCGAGAATTTCGCCAAGTTCCTTGGTGATCTTGATATATCCAAGGCTCTGCAGTTTTTCCGGAAGGGCGAAAAATCGGTTGATGAAACCTGCGGTTACCGCCAGTGCGAAAAAGCCGCGGATCATGATCCCCGGTACAACCTTGGTGACGAGCGAACCGACCTGCACACCGATGAGGGAGCCAAGCAGCATACCCATGGCCAGGGTGTAGAATACGAAGCCGTAGAGTGCATACTGACTGAGTGCGCTGTACCCGGCGGTGAAGACGATCTGGAAAATGTCGGTACCGACGGTGGTCATCGACGAAACGCCGAGTCCATAAACGAAAATCGGGAAGGTAAGGAAGCCGCCGCCTACACCCATGATCGAGGCAGCAAGGCCAACAACGAGGCCGCTCAGCACGAGAAACAGCGCGGAGATTTTGCGGCCGCCGGGGGTGACACTTTCGTCGAAGGTCAACATCGGGGGAATATTTACCGACTGCACTTTTTTGCCCATCGGCGGAATTTCTTCAGCGCCTGCCATCTTCTTGCCGGATGCCTCACCCTTTCTTGCGCTAAAATAATCATTCAAGGCATAAAAGGATAAGAATCCGAGGATGATTACGTACACCGAGGTGATGAACAGATCGCTCAGCACCGGATTGAGGTCGTAGAGCCAGCGGTTGAGCATGCCGCCCAGCGTCGCCCCGACCAACGACCCAATGAGGAAGGTCACCGCCAGGGAAACCGAGATGTTGCCGAGTTTCCGGTGCAGGACGCTGCCCATGATCGCCTTGGCGAAGATATGAAAAAGGTCGGTGCCGACCGCCAAAATACCCTTAACGCCGGCGCTCATCAGGGCGGGAGCAATAATGAAGCCGCCGCCGGCACCGATACAGCCGGTGATGAGACCAGCACAGAGTCCAACAAAGATTGAGGCGAAAAAGATCAGGTTGGTGTAATACGACGGCATATAAGCCGACTTACCACCCAGGGCGTTGGGTAGCCCCGGCCCATCACCGGCGGCTATGGCAATGCCGCCGATGAGAATCGGCAGGAGCATAAGGAGGAGAACCCCTTTCCTTTTTCGACTCTTGAGAATGTTGGTCGACATCTCCAGTTCCCAGCGGGCGTGGGCCTCGGACCCTTGCACCATCAGGTTGTAAAAATCCTTGAAACAGCTCATAATACAATCCTCTTATTAATTATTAATAGTTATGGAATACCGCCAAGTTGGTAATCCCCTGCTGAAGAGATTATGCGGGCTTGGACATATTCCGCTTTATTTCGGCTTGTTCAATTTTCTCCTGGTGGAGTCTTTTCTTTTCGTAAGCATCAGTCAACTTCTCGAGAAGCGACTCAAGGTCAATGGGTTTCATCAGGTAATCAAAAGCCCCCAGTTTCATACCTTCAATTCCCGAATCGACTGAGGCGTGACCGGTTAACAGCACAACCTCGACCAGAGGCTTCATGGTACGAATGCGGCGCAGGGTCTCTATGCCGTCCATGCCCGGCATTTTTACGTCGAGCAGCACAACATCGGTGTAGCTGTGTTCGAGGATCTCCAAAGCCTTCTCGCCACTCTCAGCACCCTTTGCTTTTAAACCGCGTTTTTCCAGTCTTTTTAATGTAATATCAAGAAATTCTTGCTCGTCATCGACTATCAGTATATTGAATTCTCTCATGAGTTTTTTCCTTTTATTGTAAATTAAAAAAGATTGCCTTCTCTATAAATACTTAGACCTAAAATCCTAGCGTGAAGGGCTATTGCCTAGGGAGTTGAAAACCCGGTTGAAACAAGCAAGGAGTTCGTCCCAGGCCAGGTTTCGTTCCACCACGGCATGGGCGCCGGCAGCGAGTATCCGCTCTCTTTTTGCCCCGGCGAGATTGCGTCGGACCAGGGCAACTGCTCGCATCCCACCGATACTTTTAATAAAACGGATAACATTCAGCGCCTCTTCGCCACCATTCACCGCGTCCGCCAGGATGAGATCGGGCATTAAGGTGAGGATTTTATATTCGGCACCTTTCCCGAAGGTGACGCTGTCCATGAAACAATTGGCTTTTCGGCAGAAGTGCTGGGAAAACAATTTGAAGAACTCACTGCCGGCTTTTTTCCCTCGTTTGTTGGAGGAGATGAAGAGTACCTTTCTGGCATTCATCGGCAGGATGCCTCCGGGAATCGGCATGTTGTAGCGCATGAGAAACCCTACGAGATCTTCCTGTCGCACCTTCCGCTCTCCCCGCGAGACGATGAATTTGAGGCCGTTTTTTTCGATCCAACTGTCTACTCGGGCCACGGAAACGCCACATAGGAGTGCCACCTGTTCGATTCTCAATGCCGGTGTTCCTTCTTTTCTTGTCTTTTCCGTCATCATCCGGACCTGAATTCGACAACTTGGTAGTTCTACTCAGCCAGCAACTCTGTTGTACCGGCCGAACAGGCCAGTACCTATCCTTGTCCTCCTAAGAGCAACTTTCAGGCCAATGGAAAAATTGCAACAAAACTAAAATAATTATTAATAATACAGGAGGTTATATGACTAAAGTGAATACGGCGTTGGTGTTGTCGACAAAAGCCTTGGGCATGGCTGTATAACTTTGGTGCCGGAAAAGCCTTCTCAAATCAGTTATATTATTGTATTTACCGTAAAAATAGACTATGTGCAGAAATGGTGACAGCTCCCAGGTAAACGACAGGGCAATGGAGAGAAAAAGTGACAAAGAAAGAAAGGCCGATAAACCAGCGGAAACAGGAATTACTCAAGCGGCAAGATCCGGAAAACATTGAAAACGGTCTGGTCCAACTTCTCGAAAAGCAGAAGACCGAACTGGTAATCCGGGTTTTGAAAAAACATGAGGAACTGCAGGCCGGCAAAGAATTCACCAATAAAATTCTCACAAGCCTGGCCGAGTTGTTTTTTCTCCTCGACAAAGATCTGTATGTGGTCCAGTGCAATAACGAATTCACCAGTTGTCTCGGCTATGTCCTCAACAAAAATGAACCGCTCAACCTCGCCGATCTGGTCGATCAGGAGAATTACACAATGATCCGCAATGCCTTGGCCGACGGGGAATTCGCGATCATCGAGACCAATCTTCGGGCCAGCAACGGTCGGGAGATTCCGGCCACCCTCAAGGGCTCGACCTATGTCACTGAGTCGGGGCGGGTGCTGCACATGCTTATCGCCTCGGATAAAAGCGATTTTTACAAAATGATGGCCAGGATGCGCGAGGTTCAGGATCAGCTGACCCACTCAGCCCGCCTGGCAAGTCTAGGCGAGATGGCCGCCGGTATCGGCCACGAACTGACCCAGCCGTTGAATGCCATCCTCTTGCTTGCCAGAAATGGTCTAAAAGCCATGCAGGATCCTCTGAAAAACCAGAGGATGCTGGAAGAAAATCTCAGTATTATAATCGATCGGGTGAACAAGGCCTCAAGTATCATCCACAGCCTGAAGAGTTTCGCCAGCAAGGCCAGGGACACTATGGTGCCGGTCAATATCAACGTGATCATTCTTGATATCCTCAATTTTTTTGAATCACAATTCACTCTCTCCGACATCGGCCTCTACCTGCAGCTCGATACCCAGAAGACCATCGAGGTCATGGGACAGGAGGTAAAGTTCGAGCAGGTTTTTTTCAATCTCATCCAGAACGCTATTCTCTCTATGGGCAAGACCGCCGAGCCGCGCTTGACGATCAGCACGGCAATCAAGGCCTCGATTAATCCCACCACCCTTCGTGAGGAGCCCTTTGTTCTTATAGCCGTTCGCGATAATGGTGAGGGTATTGCCCAGGCCAACCAGGAGAAGATCTTCGATCCATTTTTTACAACCAGGGCCACCGGTTCCGGCATGGGGCTTGGTCTGTCGATCGTTGACCGGATTGTCCGCAGTTTCGGTGGCTATATCAAAGTTGACAGCACACCCGGCCAGGGTGCTTGTTTTACTGTCTACCTGCCCGCGTACCAGGATATTGACTGAACATCGACCAACCTTTCATAAAGGATTTTTGCATGAACATGACCCGCACCGCAGAACCCGTCGAACCCAATATCCTGGTGGTTGACGATGACCCGTATCTGCTCATGGCCATCGGCCAGACCCTGACCCTCAACGGCTATTTAGTGGACACCTTCACCTCGCCGCTGGAGGCCTTGGAAAAACAGCAAAAGACCACATATGCGGCGATTGTCACCGATATCAAGATGCCGGGGATGGATGGGCTGCAATTCCTTGCCCATGTTCGAGCAAGAGACCCGGAACTGCCGGTTATCATGATTACCGGTCATGGTGATGTCGCCCTGGCGGTAACTGCCATCAAGAGTGGAGCCTACGATTTTCTGCAAAAACCGGTCGATGAGGATGTCTTGAACGCCTGTTTGGTCCGGGCGGTTGAAAAACGCCGACTGGTTCTCGAGAATAGGCGACTCAACGTCAGCCTATCCGAACAACGTCAGGATTTGACACGTTTTTATGGTCTCATCGGCAACCATCCGGCAATGCACCGGCTGTACGATATTATAAAGGCGGTGGCGGCGGAAAGCGATCCGGTAATGATCCACGGCGAGACGGGTACCGGCAAAGAATTGGTGGCGAGGGCCATCCATGAGATCGGTAACCGGTCCGGCCAACCGTTTGTTGCTATAAATATGGGTGCCATGCCGACGGAGATGATAGAGTCGGAACTCTTCGGCCATGTCAAGGGCGCTTTTACCGGGGCACTGCAGCGCAAAGTAGGAAAGTTTGAGTACGCCGGTGAAGGGACGCTCTTCCTCGACGAGATCTGTAGCCTGCCCATTGGCCTGCAGGGCAAGCTCCTGCGGGCTCTGGAAGCTAGGGTTGTAATCCCTCTTGGAAGTAACACTGAGGTTCCGTTTAAGGCGAGAATAATCGCAGCCACCAACAAAAACCTGGAAAAAGAGATTGAAAAGGAAACTTTTCGCCAGGATCTTTTTTTTCGTCTCGATGTCTTGCCGGTGCACATCCAGCCGCTACGCGAGAGAAGGCAGGACATCCCGCTTCTTGTCGAGTTTTTCCGCCAGGAGTACGCCTACGGCAAAATGATCGACCCGGCGCCCTTCAGTCCCGAGACGCTTCGAGAAATTATGCATAACCCCTGGCCGGGTAACGTCAGAGAGCTGCGCAATCATGTGCGGCGATTATGTATCCTTGGTGGCCTGGAGGAGCAGAGGGACAGCAGCGAAAAAAGTGAGTTTCCCCAGCAAGAAGATAAACGACTGCCGCTCAAGAAATTTATGGATCGCACGGAAAAGGACTATATTGTTGGAATATTGCGGGAAACCGAGGGACAGGCGGCGGTGGCTCACACGCGTCTTGGCATCTCCCGCAAGAGTTTCTACGATAAGATCGGCAAATATGGCATCGATCTGAGCAAATTCAGGAAATCGGAGAAAGGTGGACCCAATAAAGCCGGATAGGGTGGGAAGGGCAGATGAGACAAGTTTTTTCTTTCTTTCCCATGGCTTGACGTGCTGCCGGTGTGTGCAGGAATATTCTGATTCCTTCCTCGGCGCTCATTTTTGAGAACTCCCTCAATCGTGTCTGCGGCTGCTCATGTGTGAATGATGTTGCACTTCAGTTTCTAATCAGTGTATGAGAGTGGTGGGGTTTATGGCGTAAAAGTTACAGTGCCGATAACATTCCTGTGGTATCGTTAGCAGGCTGTAATAACTGGTAATCAGCGAAAGAGGAGAGCGGCAATGAAGCGGTTGTATCTGATTCGCCATGCTAAATCAAGTTGGTCTGAGCCGGGACTTGATGATTTCCATCGACCCCTCAACCTTCGTGGCAAAAATGATGGCGCGGCGATGGCCAAAAGGTTCGCCCATGCCCGAATCCGGCCCGATTTGATCGTTGCAAGTCCTGCCGTCAGAGCAAAAAAAACTGCCCTATTCATGGCAGAGGAAACCGGTTACGATGTCGATGCTATTCAGTATGACAAGAGCCTGTATCTGGGATCGTTTTCCTACCATTGTCAATTGATTGCCACCCTCTTTCAACAGGTTGATGTGCTTTTCCTGGTGGGTCATAACGGCACCATCACTGAACTTGCCGAACAACTTTGCGGTTGTACCCTTGGCAACGTGCCGACCTGTGGTGTTGTTGCCCTTGAATATTCGGAGGCAGGAGGTTTTTCCGATGCAGCAGGGCGCGGTAAACTGGTTTTTTTTTGGTTTCCAAAAGATCATGGTGGCGCTCATATATAAATGGATCCGATCCCAAGCAAGAAGTTGTCGGTAGGATGCAAAGATGGTTGAATCCTTGCCGAATTGTATACAATGCAGCAACTATTTTATCACCCACGACTCGACGAGACCTTACGGCTGCCGCGCCTTGGGGTTTAAAAGTAGAATCAATCCGGCTCGATTGGTATATGAATCGTCGGGTATGCACTGTCAGCTGTTTTCTGCCAAAAAGCGGCAAAATGACGGTTCCGGAACTTCGAGGGTGGCTTGAATATGCTCAGCCCAGCGTAAATGTTTATGAATTTCGACAGAAACACCAGGGACAGACTGAAAAAAAGTGCCAAATCCCTCGGACGGGAAACGTGGCTGACAAGTTGGGAGCTTATCCGGATTACCATTCCGGTGGCCATCGCCACGAAAATCCTTGAAGAACTTGGGCTTATTGCCACTCTGAGCATTATTCTTGAACCGGTGATGGGGGTTCTCGGCTTGCCCGGAGCTCTTGGCCTGGTATGGGCAACCGCCATACTCACCAACATCTATGGCGGTATTGCGGTCTTTGCCGCCATACTGCCGGGCCTGGCACTTACCGGTGCCCAGGTAACCGTGCTCTGTTCGGCTATGCTTATTGCCCACTCCTTGCCTATTGAGTTGAGCGTCAGCAAACGAGCTGGGGCCGGTCTCCTGCCGATCGCCCTTATCCGTTTACTCGGTGCGGTGGTTTATGGCTTTCTGCTGCATCGCATCTGCATGGCCTTTGATATCTGGCAGCAACCGGCGGTCCTCTTATTTAAAGCCACTGCCAAGTCCGGCGACCTCCTGCAATGGGGGCTTGATCAGGGACAGAACCTCGGGCTGATCGTCGTTGTGATCTTCATTATAATCGTTTGTATGCGGCTTTTTCGCGCTGTCGGTTTTCTTCGGCTGCTGGAAAAAATCCTGGCTCCCGCACTGCCGTTGTTTGGTATGAGCCACCACGCTGCGCCGATCACCGTTGTCGGTATGATCATGGGAATTGGTTATGGTGGGGCTCTCATAATTAGAGAAACCAGTACCGGCAAACTGACCAAGGAAGAGGTCTTCAACTCCATGGCTCTTATGGGGCTCTGTCATGGATTGGTGGAGGATACCCTGATCATGGCCGCGATAGGTGGAAAATTTGCGGGGATTTTGTGGGGAAGGATTGTCTTCTCCCTCATTGTCACCTACTTACTGGCAAGGGGGCTGCGCCTTCTGGCAGATAGGCGGATTCGCCAAGGAACAGAGACTTTTTAAAAAATTTTCAATTACTAGCGTATGGAATTTACTCAATTCGGCAAGAAGATGACCGGCAATGCAGGGATACTCTCCCTGATGGACGATCTTGGCAAGGCTACTGCGCCGGGAAGTAAGCCTGTAATCATGATGGGCGGCGGCAATCCCGGGCAGGTTCCTGAATTTCAGGAAATAATGCGCCGGGAGCTCTTGGCGATAGGCGAGGATAGGCAGAGGTTTGCGCAGCTCATCAGCGGCTATGCGCCGCCTCAGGGGGAAAAGACGTTTATCGAAGGCTTGGCGAGCCTTTTGAAAAATGAACATGGTTGGGATGTTGGTCCGGAAAACATCTGCCTGACCAATGGCAGCCAGACCGCCTTTTTTATGTTGTTTAATTTATTTGCCGGGCTGCTTGCCGATGGGCGGATGAAGAAAATCTGCCTGCCCATGGCGCCTGAATATATTGGCTACGCCGACCTTGGTCTGGTTGATGATATGTTTGTATCAACCAGACCGGAAATAGAACTGCTTGACCGAGGTTTCTTTAAATATCATATTGATTTCAATAAACTTGAGATTGGTGCGGATATTGGTGCCGTTTGCATTTCCCGACCGACCAACCCGACCGGCAATGTGGTAACCGATGGCGAATTAGCTCGGCTCGCTGAGTTGACGGCCAAACGGAAAATCCCACTGATTGTTGACAGCGCCTATGGTCTCCCCTTTCCAGGCATGGTATACGTAGGGGCCAAGCCGATCTGGAACGATAACCTCATACAGTGTTTTTCCCTTTCAAAATTAGGATTGCCATCCTTGCGAACCGGCATTGTCGTGGCGCAAAAAGAGATTGTTGCTGCACTTACGGCCATGAACGCCATTATTTCCCTGACCCCTACCAGCTTTGCTGCGGTTCTTGCCCGTAATTTGGTCATCAACCGGGAGATAATTTCTCTCAGCAGGGAACTTATCCAACCTTTTTACCGCAAAAAAATGGAGAAGGCGGTCGCGGTGGTGCGTGATAAATTTGCCGGCATCCCCTGTCGCATCCATAAACCGGAGGGCGCGATGTTTTTGTGGCTATGGTTTGAGGACCTCCCTATAACCAGCCTGGAATTATATCAACAGCTGAAAGAAAATGGAGTTTTGGTCGTTTCCGGCCATTATTTTTTCCCCGGCCTCAGTGAAGAGTGGAAGCATAAGGATGAGTGTATCAGAGTGACCTATTCGCAGAGCGATGACGATATACAACGTGGGCTGGCGATTATTGCCGAAGTTGTGCGGCGAACATATGCGGAATGTGGTGGAAAGAAAGAATAGGCCGTTATTGAAATTTCCTTGGTCAGAGAAATGCCCGGAACGGCACAAGGAGTCGCAACCAAAATGGAATACATGGCCATATTTCGTAGCGGCGTCTATATTCGGCATAAGAGATGGAGAGAACCATTGACGAAGAAAACGTGTTTTCAGGGAGTTGTATTTTTTTTGGCAGTGTGCCTGATACCGACGCAAGGTCTCAGTGAATGTGTACAAGGCGACTGCGGCAACGGCAAAGGTTTGTTCGTTGCCGCGAATGGTCGACGTTACGAAGGGGAGTTTAAGAATGGTCTTGCCAACGGAAGCGGGATTCTTGTTTTGCCGGACGGAAGTCACTATAGCGGAGACTTTCGCGACGGCAAGTTCCATGGCCAGGGGCGGCTGAAAAGCCCGGAGGGTAGAAAGTATCAGGGGCAGTTTCTCAATAATGTTATCCATGGCGAAGGCACCCTGGTGCGCCCTGACGGCTCGCAGTATATGGGGGATTTCAGCTTTGGCCGGTTTCATGGTAAGGGAATTCTATTTTTTGCCGACGGACGTGAATATCAAGGGGATTTCCGCAATGATATCATCGATGGCTATGGCAAAGAAATATATGCTGACGGCACCTGGTTTGAAGGGGTGTTTCATGACGGAAAACCGGATGGAAAGGGGACGAAAAAATATCTTGATGGCTCAAGCTATGTCGGTGCAATGAAAGGGGCCAATCGTCACGGACAGGGTGTCTTTGAGGCTCCTGGCGGGGAGCACTATGAGGGGAGGTTCGCCGAAGACAAATACCACGGAGAGGGTACCCTGAAATACCGTGATGGCCGTCTCTATAAAGGCGAATTCAAGGAGGGAGAGTTTCATGGGCGTGGCATCCTCCAATATAGCGACGGGTCCCGGTACGAGGGTGGTTTCAACGAAGGCCTGGTGCAAGGCGAGGGCGTGCAGGAATATCCCGATGGTACGGTGTACCGGGGAAAGTTTTTGGTCGACAAGCGGAACGGTCGAGGGGAGCTGCGCTATGCTGATGGATCTCGCTATAAAGGCGAATTCCTCGATAATAAAATGCATGGCGAAGGAAAGATGGTCTACAGCGATGGGAAAAGCTTTTCCGGCAAGTTTATCGATGGTCAGCCCCAGTTGCCGGTAGAGGAATCGGCTATGAAAGAAAAGTCAGCTGCGAAGGAAGAGAAGCTTCCTGTGGCGGCGAAGGAGAGTGTTGAAGAAAAACCGGCAACTCAGGTAAAGCCACCGCCGTTAGAAGCACCGGTGGCACCCATCAAAAACATTCAGCAGGAAAAAAAATCCGAAGTCGTAGCTGTTCCGGCACCTAAGGCCAGTGAAGGTTATTTTGTTAAGGAGGGGCTTGTTTATAATGGTGAAAATGGACCTCTTTTTGAAGGGAGTGGGCATGCACTTTTTCCAGACGGGCGGCAATATAGCGGTCAGTTTGCGAAGGGGTTGATGCATGGATCCGGTAAACTTGACTTTGCCGGTGGTGATCGTTACCAAGGTGAAATGGGGCGTGGGCAAATTCATGGTTACGGGACCTATCACTACAATGACGGCCGGGAATATAAAGGGGATTTTGCCAAAGGTAAAAAACATGGCAACGGAGTTTTCACTTATCCCGATGGTACCAGATATGCCGGTGAATTTAAAAATGATCTTTATTCAGGGAGTGGAGAATATCATTTTGCCGACGGTAGTCACTATAAAGGTGAATATGTCAATGGAAGCTTCAGTGGTGAGGGTGAGCTTGTCTACTCCGATGGCAGCATATACAAAGGCGATTTCAGCAACGACCTGCCGCATGGCAGGGGCGTTCTCACCTCTGCCGACGGCAGTCGCTATGAAGGTACTTTCAAGCTCGGCCGTCGCGACGGGCAGGGGCGTTTGGTTCGCGCAGATGGGCGAATTTTCGAAGGTGTTTTCGAGAATGATAAATTAACTCAAAAAAAATAAGAACCCTGTGTCGACAAGATACCGGGAAAGTAAAATTTTACAGGATGTGATTATGCGGTGGAGTTATAAAACAGTCAACTACGAGTTGAAAAAAGAGGGTTTGCTGGGAGGTTCTTTTCTCGATGAATCTGAAGTCGAGTTGTCGCTGAACGAGTATGGCAAAGCGGGATGGGAATTGGTTTCGATACTCGAGATGCAGGAGGGACTGATTGCCGTTTTCAAACAACCTCTCAGTGTCGGCACGCAAGCGCCGCATTTTTCGGAAGAAGAAGAGAATCAATATGTGCCTTTCCAACAGAAAAATGAGGTTTTTCATCTCGAGCGCAATTCCAGCAAAGTTGGTAGAAAAGCCGAAAGGGTAGAATCACCGGCGGTGCCGATTGATGAATGTGAAATTATTGTCGATGAGCAGGATGAGGAAGAAAAACCCCCTCCAACAAAGGATGATATTGGATCAATTCGTATTGAGTAGGAAAAAAGAATAGAGACTGTCCAAAGTTGTCTGGAAAGCTCATTGGCCACAGAAGTCCGGCGCATAGCCAGACCCCTGTGGCTTTATCATGATAGAGTAAGACAAGGGTTTTTTAACCAAGGTTAAAAAACGTCCCGAGCTGAAAAACCGCCACTGCCATGAGATAGGCAAAAATGGTGTTGAAGCCCATCGAGAAAGCCGCCCATTTCCAAGACGCCTCTTTGGCGATACATACCACGGTGATAAAACAGGGTGAGTAAAACATAATAAAGACCAGGGCTGCAACGGCAACCACCCTGTTCCAGTTACTATCTTCCTTGAGGCGGTCGCTGAGGGATTGAGCATCTTTGCTATCGACTTGCCCCATCGAATATGCCGTTCCGAGAGTCGAAACTATTACTTCCTTGGCGGCAAAACCGCCGATGAGGGCAATATTTGTACGCCAATCAAAACCGGCGAGTCGTGAAACCGATTCGACGCTGGTGCCGATTTTTCCCGCTATTGAGTTTCGCAAGGCCAACTCGGCCTCCGTATTGCTTATCAGGCTTATGGTGTGGTCGAGAGCTTTTGCCTGTTCCGATAGTGGTTCTATCTTTGTCTTCAGTTCAGCGAGAGTATCCGCTGCAGCGGCGGTCATAGCTGCTTGGCGTTGCTGGGTAAAGGATGTCGAAACCTCCTCGGGCAAACTGGGGAAGGTCATCATTGCCCACAGCAGAATGGAAATGCCGAGAATCACAGTGCCGGCTTTTTTGACATATTGATAGGTACGCTCCCAGGTATGGATGCAAAGGCCGCGAATTGTAGGAAAGCGGTAGGGGGGCAGTTCCATGACAAAAGGGGTCGGAGCTCCTCTGAGGACGGTGGAGCGTAATAGCTTGGCCGCAAGCATCGCTACGATCCATGTGAGCATCGTAAAAAAAAACATGTACTTGGCTTTATTTTCACCGAAAAAAGTCCCTATTAGAAGAGCCAAGACCGGGAGTTTGGCGCCGCAGTTCATGAAAGGAACAGTCAGCAGGGTAGCCATCCGTTCCTTCGGTGAGCGAAGGGTTCTCGTCGCCATAACGCCGGGAACAGCGCAACCCCCGGCGATGCCGCCGGAGACGATAAAGGGCATCACCGAGGAGCCGTGAAGGCCGAAAATTCTGAATATTCTGTCCATCATAAAGGCGACTCGGGCGAGGTATCCGGAATCCTCAAGGATGGCTATTCCAAAAAACATGAACATAATCAGCGGAATAAATCCGAGAACTCCTCCGACTCCGTTGATTATTCCGGAAACGATCAAGGATTTGAGGATGCCGTCCGGCAACATTTCTTCAGTGAGACTGCTAAGCCAGCTGAATGCATATTTTAGCCAGGATATCGGCATTTCACTCCAGCTGAACGTAAATTGATACAGGGCAAAAAGGATGGCGAGCATCAGCACCGGTCCGACCAACCGATTGGTGAGTATTTTGTCTATTTTGTCCGAGGTGTAGAGACGGTCGGTGTCGAATTTTCGGGTGATCACCCCCTGCCGGAGGAGTGATTTGATATATCCGTATCGGTGATCGGCAATAATTGCCTCCGGGTAAACATCGAGAGTTTGTCGGGTGTGCTCCGTTGTTTTATTAACAATTTTATCAAGTAACTGTGCGGTTTTCAAGGAAATTTCTCGACATTTCGCCTGAATTTGTTCATCATTTTCCAAATATTTGATAGCCGTATATCTGGCATGGTAGGTATCGGTCATGAGTGACTCAGCAATAATTATTTCTATTAATTCAGCGAGGGTGGAATCGAGATCATCGCCGTAGGAAATATTGAGGGGATTCCATTGCTGATTGGTGGATGCCACCTGCAATGCGGTGCTGAGAAGTGCGTCTTTGCCAAATCCGGAACGGGCGATTATCGGTACTACTGGAACCTGGAGATGTTTTGCCAGAACCGCCGCATTGATCTCAATACCCCGCGTTTTGGCAACATCCATCATGTTTAAGGCAACAACGATAGGTGCACCCAGTTCGAGGAGTTGACAGGTTAGGTAGAGGTTGCGCTCGAGGTTTGAGGCATCGACAATATTAATCACCACCTGGGGGCGGTTATAAACCAGATAATCGCGTGCCACAAGTTCCTCTAACGAATATGCAGTCATCGAATAGGTTCCCGGCAGGTCGGTGATGACGATCGTCCGGCCTTGATAGTGGAGGTGGCCTTCCTTATGGTCAACCGTTATCCCGGGGTAATTCCCGACATGTTGTCTTGCTCCTGTCAATTGATTAAAAAGGGTCGTCTTGCCTGCGTTTGGGTTGCCCGCCAGGGCCATTTTCAATTGCATTGGTCTTTTATATGATTTAATTTTGAACGACGGCTTACTATTCAATATCGACAAGAATGTGGTCAGCTTCATTATTGCGCAGGGTGATCGTACTGTCGAGGATTCGGATTGCCACCGGGTCGTGAAGAGGGGCACGACCGCAAACCTTTATGTGGGTGCCTGGAATAAATCCCATCTCGCGAAGGCGCCTACCAAGTTCACCGGCAACATTGATCGCCACGATGATACCGTGCTGGTCTTTGCGCATTTGCCGTAGACAAATATTGCTCATTCGTTATCCTTTTGATTATCAGCTTATTATTATTTGTCTTTTATCGAACAATCTGAAGAAGTACTGCAGGAGCAACAACCTTGTCCGCAGGAAATGGGAGAGTTTTTGTCGAAAGCTGCTCGCCATTGTTTGTAAAACTTACGACCAATAAAAATGGCACTCACCGCAATAATCGTCCAAATTATTATTTTTTCGAACATGTTCTTGACCTCACACAATTAGTTAGATGGACCTAACTTAACGGGCAAAAAATAAACCCGATTAATCGGGCCTTTTTGGAGTACTACTAAAGACTTGTAACTAAAATATTCGCTGATACATCAGCATCAAGGCTAACGGTGCCTCCATTTACCTTCAGGATACAATGGCTTCCTCTTCCGGAACAGATTATGTCGGCCTCAACCCCGGGATATACTCCCATTGCCGCAATGCGCCCGCATACGATCCGATCGCCCGTAACTTTGCAAACTTTTATACGTCCGGTTTGGCCTTTTTTGGAAAGTGGAGAGAGCAAATCAGCACATTGCTTTCTGCTTAAGCACCTTCGTACAGTATCAGCAAAACGGCAACCGACATTTTTTTCTCTTTTTGGCAGCATTGAATTCTCCAATATATGATCCTTTAGGTACTCCAAACAATAACGCCAGTCAACAGATTTTTCAATGCAACGAAATATTTTTAGGGGCATCTAATATTCTCGCCAAGGTGGTTATTAGTGTAGAGCACAATAAGAATTCTTGCAGGAATCGCACTTGCAACAGCATCGTGGCTGGTTATTTTCGTCCGGTCTCCCAGGAGTCTTTGAGGGTTACTGTTCTGTTAAAGACTGGACAGCCAATCTGAGACTCAATATAATCGGCACAAAAATACCCCAGACGTTCGAACTGAATTTTGTCGCCGGGGTGCAGTTCCAATAGGCTCGGTTCGGCAATTGCGTCGCTGACCACGACCTTGGAATGCGGATTCATGAGATCGAGGAAATCTATATCCTTATTGGCTTCAGGATCTTCTACCTTAAAGAGTCGGTCGAATAAGCGGACGGTAACCGGCGCCCCTTTTTCAGCAGATACCCAATGGATTGTTCCTTTTACCTTGCGCCCATCGGGGGCGGAGCCACCTCTGGTCTCCGGATCATAAGTGCAATGGATTTCAGTGATTTTTCCACTTTTGACATCTTGCACATGGGAGACGTAGCGGATCAGATAGGCGAAGCGCAATCGAACTTCACGTCCAGGTCCCAGGCGATGATATTTTTTCGGCGGATCTTCCATGAAATCGTCACGTTCAATATACAATTCCCGGGTGAAAGGCACCATACGTTCACCCATCTCCGGGGACTGGGGGTGGTTCATTGCCGACATTTCCTCGACTTGTCCGGGAGGAAAATTGTTGATAATGACCTTTACCGGATCGAGAACACACATTCTGCGCGGTGCACTGACGTTGAGATCATTGCGGATTTCATTCTCGAGAACCTCCATATCGATACGACTTTCACTCTTGCCGATGCCGATAGTTCTGCAAAAATTGCGGAGCGATGAAGGGGTATAGCCACGGCGTCGTAACCCGGAAATGGTCAACATCCGCGGATCATCCCAGCCATCAACATATTTTCCCACCACCATTTTCAAAAGCTTGCGCTTGCTCATGACCGTATAACTCAGGTTGAGTCGGGCGAATTCGATCTGGCGTGGGTGGCACGGAGTGTTAAGAACGTCGAGTACCCAGTCGTAGAGAGGACGATGATCCTCAAATTCCAGGGTGCAGAGAGAGTGGGTGATGTTTTCAAGCATGTCCGAAAGACAGTGGGTGTAATCGTACATGGGGTAGATCACCCAGGTATTCCCGGTACGGTGGTGGTGGTCTTTGAGAATTCTGTAGATGACCGGATCGCGCATGTTGAGGTTTGGTGAGAACATATCTATTTTAGCGCGGAGCACATGGCTCCCCTCGGCAAACTCGCCGTTTTTCATACGCTCGAATAAATCAAGGTTTTTCGCGACACTACGGTTGCGATAGGGGCTTTCTTTGCCGGGTTCAGTCAAAGTACCACGATATTGTCGAATATCATCAGGTGACAACTGACAGACATAGGCCTTATCGATCTTGATGAGGGCAACGGCAAATTCATAGAGTTGCGGGAAATAGTCGGAGGCATAAAGGGCCTCTTTTCCCCATTGGAAGCCCAGCCACTTGACGTCCTCCTTGATGGAGTCGACATAACTGACATCCTCCTTGCTGGGGTTGGTGTCGTCGAATCGCAGATTGCATGCTCCACCCGTTTCTTGAGCAATACCGAAATTCAGGCAAATCGATTTGGCATGTCCGATGTGCAGATAGCCATTGGGCTCCGGCGGAAACCTGGTAATAGTCCCTTGGTGTTTGCCGGATTGCAGATCGTCAGCGATTATCTGGCGGATAAAATCAAGCGGTCGGTTTTCAGATTCTTCTCGTGTTTCCATAAAGATAAACCAATGTATTGGTGAAGCGGTTATGCGAAATTGAAAAACTTTTCAACATCCCGAAGGCGTCGAACGACGGTTTCTCTGCCAATTGTCAGGATGATGTCAAACATTGATGGGCCGGCAAGTTGCCCGGTGACGACAGTGCGCATTGCATTAATGAGAATGCCGGGTTTAATCGACAACTCTTCGGCGAATTCCCGGGCCACTCTTTCTGTCTCCTCCAGCGTAAAATCGGTAAGTTTTTCATATCTGGCTGCAAGTTCAGGTAGCCAGGCTTGTAACTCGGTAAATTTCAGCACATTTTTTTCGAGCGGTTTCGGATCAATCATGAAGTCGTCGGCGAAATACGCCCTGCCGAGAGTCGTAAAATCTTTGAGGGTATGAAAGCGGTCTCTGATCAGAGCCAGGGTGTCGAGATACCATTTTTCTCGGTCAGAAGCATAACATTCCTGCCACAGATTTTCCGCCTCAAGTTCCTTTCGCACCATTACCCCAAGTTCGCTGATTGCCATGTTCCTGAGGTAGTGTTCATTGAAATAAATGGCTTTGGGGTCGGTAATGAATTTCGGATCGTCCTTTTTATAGTTAAAAATGGCGCTTGACTTGTTGATCCGTTCAAGGGAGAAGTCCCGTATCAGTTCTTCTTTTGAAAAGAATTCCTGGTCGTTCCCGGCCGACCATCCAAGGAGGGCAAGAAAATTATTAAATGCCCAGGGAATGAATCCATTATCTCGATAGAATTGCACTGCTACTATCTCTCCGTGACTGCGCTTAGAAATTTTTGCCTTTTTGGTGTCAAGGGTGAGCGGCATATGACCAAAAACAGGCAGTGGTGCCTCAAGGGCTTCGTACAGCAGCACCTGCTTGAGAGTATTGGTCATATGGTCCTGCCCGCGAATAATGTGGGTAATTCGGTCACGGATGTCGTCGACCACGTTACAGAGGAGATAGAGCGGTTTCCCATTCGATCGAACGATAACAAAGTCATCAATTTCCGCGTAAGCGGATTCTATTCGTCCGAAAATTTTATCATCATATCCGAGCAGACCGCTTCTGTCCGGTACCCTGAAGCGGATAACCGACGGGATTCCGGCGGCTTCTTTGGCTACAGTTTCTGCTAATGAAAGATTGCGGCAGGTCCGGTCATACCCCAGTGGTTTCTTCGCAGTGAGAGCAGCTTCGCGTTTTGCATCGAGCTCTTCTTTGGTACAAAAACACTTATAGGCTGCCCCTGTGGCTAATAATTTCTGTGAGGCAGCTATATGATCGGCCTCAAAATCCGTTTGGAAATAGGGTCCTTCATCATAATCGATGCCGAGCCATTCAAGACCATCAATAATTCCATTGATTGATTCCGCGCTGGAGCGACCAGTGTCGGTATCTTCAATGCGAAGAATGAGTTTACCCCCGGTTTTTTTAGCGTATAACCAGTTGTAAAGAGCCGTTCGAGCTCCCCCGATATGCAGATAACCGGTCGGACTCGGAGGAAAACGCAGTCGCGTTTCTGTCATAAGATACTCCTGCTGGCCGCTTTTCTCAGCCTGAACAAAGAAGGAAAGAAGTTTATATGTTTGTCAACTCACTCATGAAAATAAGTGGTTTGCCGGGTTAATGCAAGGTTGTTGCATCGAAAATTATACCGTTTGCTTTATATCGTTTTCCTCCTCAATGTACAACATTATTGCGGATCGAGTAATTTGCGGTGAAGTGAATTGTGAACATGGGTAACGTTCCTCCCGGAGCGAATAATTACCGTTTTTTTGATTGTTCTATGAAGGGGAAGTATGTATAGTTTTTCATTTATTGTTGATTGTCATTTTTTTACTGATTGCGAAAAAACGGTTGGTCGATTGGCGAATTATCCAGGACATATGAGCCTGTTATATTCCGCCCGAGCTGTCGATGTGAACATTTTTTGAGGGGGATGAGATGCGAGTGCTGGTGAGTGACAATTTGTCTCAGGTTGGAGTAGATATTCTAAAAAATGCCGGTCTGGAAGTGGATGTTAAAACCGGATTGGCTCCGGAAGACTTGAAAAAAATCATTGGTGACTATGATGGGCTGGCTATTCGCAGTGCTACTCGAGTCACCGCCGATATTTTAGAGGCGGCGCATAAGTTGAAGGTGGTCGGACGGGCCGGGATAGGCTTGGACAATGTTGATATTCCGGCAGCCAGCCAGAAAGGTATTGTCGTGATGAATGCCCCGGACGGCAATGCGACGACCGCAGCAGAACACGCTATTTCCATGATGATGTCCCTGGCACGCAACATTCCACAGGCCTGTCGGTCAATGAAAGAGGGGCGGTGGGATAAGAAAAAATTCATGGGACGTGAGGTTACCGGTAAGACCTTCGGGGTGATTGGCATAGGTAGAATCGGTGCTATTGCTGCAAGTCGGGCACAAGGGTTGAAAATGAAAACGATCGCCTATGATCCCCACATGCCCAAGGAAATGGCCCAGAAAATAGGTGTGGATCTGGTGAGTCTTGAAGGTTTAGCTAAACGTTCCGACTTTATTTCTGTGCATGTCCCCTTAACCCAGGAAACCAAAAACCTTGTGTCTACCGAGTTTTTTGCAAACATGAAACCTGAAGCCATGTTTATCGATTGCGCTCGGGGTGGAGTGTGTGACGAGACCGCGTTGTACGAGGCGTTGGTCAATAAAAAAATTGCTGGTGCCGCCCTCGATGTTTTTGCCAAAGAGCCTACAAATTTTGAGAACTGCCCCCTTCTTGGTTTGGATAATTTTATCTGTACACCGCATTTGGGCGCTTCAACAAGTGAGGCCCAGGAAAATGTGGCATTAATTATTGCCGAGCAGATTGCCGATTATCTCATAAAGGGGGTAGTGACCAATGCGGTTAATGTCCCGTCGGTAAGCGACGATGTCTTGGCGCAGGTGGGGCCGTATCTGATCTTGGGTGAAAAGCTCGGTGTTCTGCATATGCAAATTGCCAAGGGTGGAGTCGCCGAAGTCAATATTGAATACAGCGGCGCATTGGCGGAACTGAACACCACTCCTATAACGGTTGCATTTTTGAAAGGGCTCTTTTCACCCATCCTGAAGGATGCGGTAAATTATGTTAATGCCCCGATCATTGCTAAAGAACGAGGGATTAGGGTCATTGAGTCAAAGAGTGATAAATCGGATGATTTCATCAATACACTGACGGTTAAAGTAACCACCAATGAAGCGGAGAACATACTCGTTGGCACAGTATTCGGGCGAAATGAGCCACGTCTTGTGCGCTTGAATTCTTTTAGGCTGGAGGCTATGATATCCGGACCTATGCTGTTGGTATTTAATAATGATGTACCCGGGGTCATCGGGGCGTTGGGAACAACCCTTGGCGCTGCCGGGGCAAATATTTCCAGGATGACCGTTGGTCGAGAAGAAACAAGCAATCAGAATATAATTCTGCTGAGTACTGATGAACTTGTTTCAAAGGATCTATTAATAAAAGTCAAGGAGTTAGCAAATATCAATAACGCTCAGGTCCTTGATTTATCTGCTGTTTAATGTCTTGGACAAGAGATTGGTGTGTTTTCCTCCACGATGGGGGCGATCAAGAGCTGCAATTGCTCATTCAACGAAAGTTTTTATCCGGTTATCAAGGATGCAAGTAATTTGAAGAGGGGAACAAGGCATGGCGGATGATGAAAAAATAACTGGCAGTGATTGTGGTTGTGGTGAGGGGAAGGTTCCCAACAAAGAGGGACGATGTGTGATGCCGGAAGTCACCTTTCCTGCCTTTGTAATGTCTTTGAATACCTCAGCTCTCTATCATCTTGGTGAGATTGCTGATCCGCAAACAGGAAAAAGGATAGTGGAGCATGACCTCGCGAGGCATGCGATAGACACCTTGGTACTGATTCAGAACAAAACCAAAGGGAACCTGACCCCGGATGAAGAAGAGCTGCTGAAAAACATTCTTTATGACATTAAGATACGTTTTGTTAAAGCAGTGAAAAAATAGTTATTTTCAATGACTTATTGGAACTGTAATCTTACCCTTCATGCACCTGCAAAAATAAACCTGTTTCTGCATGTCCTCGGTCGACGATCCGATGGCTACCATGATCTGGAGACATGGATGCAGAAGTTGCAGTTGTATGACCTCATTACTCTGCAAATTTTGCCTGCGAACAGGAAGGTAGAGCTTCTCTGTTCAGATCCCAATATCCCGGCGGATGCCGGGAATCTCGCAACACGGGCGGCAAGCGCCTATTTTGCCGCCAGCCGGAAGGGGGAAGGGTGTGGGGTGAGAATTTTTTTAGAAAAGAAAATTCCTGTGGCGGCCGGACTTGGCGGCGGGAGCAGCGACGCCGGTGCAGTTCTTCGGGGATTGAATACCATTTTTGACCAAGAATTCAGTGAACCGGAGTTGATAGAAATTGCTCGCCCCTTGGGTGCGGATGTTCCTTTTTTTGTCATCGGCCATGACGCCGTAGTTGCTCGGGGCATTGGCGATATAATATCTCCTGTAGATTCGCTCGACGATTGTTCATTTATTTTGGTTAATCCCAACATTTTTGTCTCGACAGCTTGGGTCTTTGAAAATTTAACATTGACAAGGCAAGCGAAAACCTCTAAATTGTCATGCTTTCAAAAGCACAAAACCGTTTCTTTGCTGCTGTCGGAGATGCATAACGACCTTGAACAGGTAACGTGTGCAAAACATCCGGAAATTGAGCTTATTAAAGGAACTCTTTTAGCGGCGGGGGCATCAAGGGTGTTGATGTCTGGAAGCGGACCAACCGTTTTTGGAGTTTTTCCGGACTCTGATTTGTCTGATATCTCAGGTTTTGAGCGTGTTGTTGATGGATTACGTCAGGAATACGGTGAAAAGGTTTATTTGTTAAGGTCTTGTACTGGGGCGTCGCCAAGCGGTAAGGCACCGGGTTTTGATCCCGGCATCCGTAGGTTCGAATCCTTCCGCCCCAGCCATCGTTAATATACGTTATCTGGATTTTCCGAGTGCATAAGACATGGCTAGTGATTTAAAGATTTTTACAGGGAATGCTCATAGGCAGTTGGCAGAAGAAATTGCTACGCATTTGAATATACCCTTGAGCAAAGCTGATCTAAGAAAATTCAGTGATGGAGAGATTTTTGTCGAACTGAAGGAAAATGTGCGGGGAACCGATGTTTTCCTCATTCAACCTACCTGCACTCCAGTGAATGATCACTTAATGGAGTTGGTGATCATGGTTGATGCGCTGCGAAGGGCTTCGGCGAGAAGAATTACCGCCGTCGTTCCCTACTACGGGTATGCGCGACAGGACCGGAAAAACGCTCCACGAGTTCCAATTTCCGCCAAGGTGGTTGCCGAAATGTTCATGGCTGTGGGGGTTCGCCGGGTACTGTGTATGGATCTGCACGCCGGACAGATCCAGGGATTTTTCAATATTCCCGTTGATCATCTTTTTGCGGCGCCGGTGATTCTCAAATACATCAAACAAAATTTTGGTGATGAAGTCATCATGGTCTCTCCGGATGCCGGTGGGGTGGAGAGAAGTCGTGCGTTTGCTAAAAGATTGAATTCCGGTTTAGCCATTATTGACAAACGTCGTGATAAGCCCAATGAATGCGAGGCAATGCACGTAATCGGTGATGTTGTGGGAAAAACCGCAATTTTGATGGACGATATGGTCGATACAGCGGGAACGCTTTGTGCTGGCGCTAAAACCCTTCTGGAACATGGGGCCAAGGAGGTACACGCTTGTTGTTCACATCCTGTTCTTTCCGGACCGGCAATTGAAAGAATCAATGCATCGCAATTGAAATCACTCGTCGTTACCAATTCGATACCCCTGCGTGGCGAGGCGTTGAAGTGCGAAAAAATTAAGGTTCTTTCCGTCTCCCGTTTGCTTGCTGAGGCGATCAGCAGGATACATAATGAGGATTCAGTCAGTTCGCTGTTTGTATAACCGGCATGGTTTGATTAATTTCGAATTATATTTAATTTTTTATAATATTCTGGTCAGTCGTTTTTGATGCAAGTTACTGCGACTGTCTGGCAAAGGAGGCTTAATGTTTCAGGTTGAAATGTCCGCATCTGTGAGAAATATTTCCGGCAAGGGACCCATGCGGCAACTGCGTATGCAAGGGATCACTCCAGCTATAGTGTATGGTGGAGGGGGAGAGGCTGTCATGCTTCAGTTTGAGACCAAAACACTTATGGCACAACTTCTTGAGTTCTATCGCCGGAATACGGTTGTTACACTGAAAATTGATGGTGCCTCCGATAGATGCGTGATGATAGGAGAGGTTCAGACAGATCCGGTTCGCGACACTTTGATTCATGTCGATTTTTGCGAAATTGATATTCAGAAGAGTCGGTCTTTCACGGTTCCCATAGTGTATAACGGTACAGCCAAGGGCGTCGATCTTGGTGGAGATATGGTCATAGCCCATGATAAAGTTATTCTGGAAGGCAGGCCGCTCGATATCCCGGATGAATGTGTAGTAGATGTAACTTCGCTTGCCATTGGCGACTGTGTCAAATGTGGTGAGATATCCATCCCGGAAAATGTCAAAATGGTTACTGATATCGAAGTGTTAGCTGTGAGTGTCATTAAACCTGGACAGAAGGTTGCCGTCGCCTGATGTGATGATCACAAGGGAAGGTCACTAAGCTCGTTTCTTTGCTCAAAAGAAACGTAAAGTTTATACTTCTCACCTGTAGGAGAGAATATAAGGTCCGAAAAAAGATTTTTTTCGGACCTTTCTGTTTTTTGGAATGTAATATTTATGGAAGCAAATGACTACCTGATTGTTGGTCTTGGCAATCCCGGAGCGCAGTACTGTTTGAATCGCCATAATGTAGGTTTTCAGATTATCGATGAACTTTCGAGGAAATGGGGGCACACACAGTTTATCGAAAAGTGGCAGGCATTTTCGTCCAGTTTTTCATTTTTAGGTAAAAAGGTGCACCTCATTAAACCTGCTACTTTCATGAACCTGAGTGGAAAAGCAGTAGTTCAGTATTACCGGTTCTTTAAAGTCACACCTGACAAATTACTGGTGATTCATGATGATCTTGATATGCATTCAGGGCGAATAAAGCTTGTTAAAGGCGGTGGAGCTGGAGGACATAATGGTATTAAATCTACAGTTGAATACTTGGGTTTCAATGATTTCTTTAGATTAAAGATCGGTATCGGAAGGCCGGGGAAAGACGATGTTCATCCTGGGTTTCCGGTGGAAAAGTATGTCCTCAGTGACTTCAATGAGACCGAGGTGGATCTCATGTCTGTCAGATATTCTCAGTTGGAGCAAGGTATACGTCTTTATCTTCAAGAGACGCCGGATAAGGCCATGGGGTTTCTTAACAGTCTGAAGTGAAACAAAATCCTCGTTAAACACATTGCAAACACCTGGCGATTTCCGCCATTGTTTGCTCAATACTCGGATAACCTGGAAAAAGTGCGGCAATATTTCTGCAAATGGGTTATAGTAAACAACGTACAGTGTTTAAAAATACTGATTTTTCAGTATCATCTGCTGCAGCAAAAATATCAATCACAACCGGAATAAAGAAATATTTCTTTATCGTCCGGTGCATTCCCTTATTAGCAATTACTTTTGTAGTGTCTTGTCATTCAGCTACTATTGTGTCCGGCCTTATGCAAGGCGCTTTGAAAAAAGGAGAAACCTGTGTTTTCTGAAGGTGATATGGCTGTATATCCAGCTCATGGTGTTGGTGTTATTAAAGCCGTCGAAACGAAGAAAATCGGTGGAATTAATCAATCATTTTACATTTTAGAAATTCTTGACAACAGCATGAGGATTATGATTCCCACCGCCAGCAGTAAAAATGTTGGTCTACGGGCTATTGTCGGAAAGCATGAAGTGAGTAATGTCTTTGATATATTGGCGGATCGCTCGGTAGCTCTGGGCACACAGACCTGGAACAGGCGTTACCGCGACTATATGGAAAAGATCAAGACCGGATCCGTCCATGAAGTTGCTGTGGTATTACGTGACCTTTTCCTTCTAAGTGTTGATAAGGATCTGAGTTATGGTGAGAGGAAGATGCTTGATACTGCCAAAAATCTCCTCGTCAAAGAATTGTCACTGGCCCAGAACACTGAAGAGGCCGCTGTTACTAAGTCTATTGAAGCAATCTTCTCTTAACCCCGATGAGCCGGGCTCTCTGGAGTACGACTTGTCAGTTGAACACCTTCATGAAGCAGTTGTCAGTCAGAAATGAGTACTCGTCTATCTCTCAGGAATTTTAAGTTGAGGTATCTTCTGATTTTGTGGTTCACCCCTACGTTGCCCTGGGAGTGTTTTGCATGGAATCTAATATTCCAATGATCGACACTTTTTTTTCTCGAAGCAATTCTATTCAGGCAACAATCGATGCGGGATTGGCTGGAATGCGTCTAGACCAATTTCTTGCTCTGACTATTCCATCGCTTTCCAGGGCTGTTCTCGCCAACTCTATCCGAAAGGGCCATATCTGTGTCGATGCAGTATCTCGCAAAAACAGTTATCGACTCAAGGTGGGTGAGATTGTCAGCGGCGATATTGAAAAACAGGAAGCGATCGATGTCCAACCTCAACCCATCGATCTTTCGATTATCTACGAGGATGAATTTCTTCTGCTTTTGTCAAAACCTCCGGGACTTGTGGTGCATCCGGGGAGTGGTAATTCTCAGGGAACATTAGTCAATGGATTGGTGCATTATTGCCAATCCATTGCCGAGGTTGGTGACAGTTTACGACCTGGAATTGTTCATAGACTTGATAAGGATACCTCTGGAATTATGCTGGTGGCTAAGCAGGATTTCGTGCACCGGAAGCTGGTCGACGATTTTAAAAACCGGCGACTCACCAAGGAATATTTGGCCTTGCTTCATGGAGTGCTCAAGGATAAGAGTGGACGGCTGGTGGCATCCGTCGGACGTCATCCGGTTCATCGTCAGAAGATGGCGGTAAAAGAGCATGGTGGTCGGTATGCCGTCAGTAATTGGCAGGTTCTTCAAGAATTTCCCCATGCCTTCAGTTTGGCAAAAATCGTCATCGAAACCGGGAGAACCCATCAAATTCGGGTCCATATGGCCCACCTCGGCTGTCCGGTAGTCGGCGATAGAGTGTATGGAGGACATCGCGATAACAGTGCCTTTCCCAGACACCTCCTGCATGCGTCGAGATTGGTCTTCAATCATCCCGTCACCGATCAACCGATGGATTATACAGCTGTTCTTTGGCCGGATTTTGCCGATGTTTTGAACGAATTCGAAAGCAATTTAAAAAAAGAGGCGGGACAGTGAATATCGCCGTGACCGGTGGGTTTGGTTCTGGCAAGAGTACGGCAAGCAGAATACTCGCGGTTGCCATTTCAGCTGAACATCTTGATACGGATCAGCTTTGCCGACAGCAGATGCAGGAAGGAAAACTTGGATTTGAAAGGTTTTCCAGGGTATTCGGCAACCGTTTTCTTTTCCCCAATGGCGCACTCAATAGGCAGCGTCTTCGCCAAGCTGTGTTTACCGACAGTGCGGTAAAACGGGAGCTGGAGTCGATTTTGCACCCCTTGGTGCGAGAGGAGGTTGCTGATTATTACCGGCATTGTTGCGCTGCAGGGCAACACCTGGTGGTCGAGGTGCCACTCCTCTTTGAGGTTGGCTGGCAACATGATTTTGCCGTGTGGGTGGTTGTACATATTCCTGAAGAACTTTGCTGCAGCCGAGTGACGATCCGAGATGGTATGACGACAGGGGCGATACAACGGGTTTTTGCTACGCAATTAGCCCTTTCGGAAAAGCTAAAACTCGCCCATTTTGTCATTGATAACAGCGGGACATTTGTGAGTACGGCACAACAGATAGCCTGGCTAGGCAAAAATCTTGCAAGTAGAGATAATAACCTGACCAGTTGAATACTATGGGTGGCATAAGGAGCTGTAACGTAATCAGAAAGAATGCCCAAGATATTTTGTGACGACTCCTAAAAAGCTTGACAGTAAAGGCGCGAATACGTATAAGGGAAACAATGATTTTGAAACTCACTCCCTGTCTTTGCTGAATCATCTCTTTGAATCCTGTTTATTACACTCCGCTCTGAGATAGTTGTATCCGGAAAATTGTTACAGGACCATCCACAGACTTCAAAATATTTGATTCGTCACAGATCTGGTCATTTACGCCATTCTATTGATATTATCTGACCGACACACAGCACTCAACGAGTACCATTGACATTATAAATGATTTCCTTTGCTATGGATTTTGCCTAGGCATTTCTTGCAATGCGCGGTCTTGACAGAAATTATTAAATCCACACCGATGGCATGGCGAAGAGCCTGACGCGTCTTGACGTCAACGGTGTTTCCCCATTATCCTGCCAATAATTCCAGAAAGGAGAAGTAGATTAATGAATCTGGCGGAACTTAAACTGATGAAAATCGGTGAATTGGTGGCGCTCGGCCGAACATTAAAGGTCGAAGGCTACAGTGCGCTACGTAAACAGGAACTCATTTTTGCAATTCTTAAAGCCCAATCCGACAAGGACGGAAAGATGCGCGGTAGTGGCGTCCTGGAAATACTGCCCGATGGTTTTGGTTTTCTCAGGGCTCCTGATTATAACTACCTGCCTGGCCCGGATGACATCTATGTCTCTCCCTCGCAAATACGCAGGTTGAATCTTCGCACCGGAGATACCATAGAAGGGTTGGTACGCTCACCCAAAGAAGGTGAGAGATATTTTGCTTTGCTCAAGGTAGACAGTGTTAATTTTGATCCCCCTGAAGCATCGAAGCAGAAGACATTGTTCGGCAACCTCACACCGCTTCATCCCAATGAAGCCTTCACTTTGGAGTGGCAGCCGGATAACATTTCCATGCGGATTATGGATATGTTTGCGCCCATCGGCAAAGGTCAGCGAGGACTTATTGTTGCTCCACCGCGTACCGGGAAAACAGTTCTCATGCAGAAAATTGCTAACTCCATTGTGCGAAATCACAAGGAGGTCTACCTGATCGTTCTCCTGATTGATGAACGTCCGGAAGAGGTCACGGAAATGACCAGGAGTGTTAAGACCGCCGAAGTTGTCAGCTCAACCTTTGATGAGCCACCACAACGCCACATTCAAGTTGCAGAAATGGTTATCGAAAAGGCCAAGAGACTGGTCGAGCATAAAAAGGACGTGGTGATTTTGCTTGACTCTATTACCCGGCTCGCCCGAGCCTATAACACTGTCACTCCGGCAAGTGGCAAGATTCTCTCCGGTGGTGTTGAAGCCAATGCTTTGCATCGGCCCAAACGGTTCTTTGGTGCAGCGAGAAATATCGAAGAAGGTGGAAGTTTGACCATTCTGGCCACGGCCCTTATTGAAACGGGGAGCCGAATGGATGAGGTTATTTTTGAAGAATTTAAGGGAACCGGCAATATGGAGCTGATACTTGACCGGAAGATGGCCGACAAGCGAATCTTTCCGGCTATTGATCTCAAACGGTCAGGGACGCGGAAGGAAGACCTTCTCATTAAGGCGGATGCTCTTAATCGGATTTGGATCCTTCGTAAACTGCTCAACTCGATGAATCCCGCCGATTGCATGGATTTTCTTATAGATAAATTGAAACTGCAGAAATCCAACGCTGATTTTCTTGATTCCATGAATACATAAGATTTTCCACAAGCATGGGAAGGTTTATTTTTTGTTGAAAAAAATCGCTGTTTTGGTAATATACCTCTTTTGTGGTAAAAAATTATTCTCAATATCGTTAAAATTTGCTCACCCTCAGGGGTGATGGAGGAATAGAAACTATGAAGAACGGAATTCATCCTGAGTATCACACAATCAATGTGGCCTGCGCTTGTGGTAACAAAGTAGAAGTGGGGTCGGTAATGAAAGAGATGAAGGTTGAGATCTGCTCAGCCTGTCATCCTTTTTTCACCGGCAAACAGAAACTCATTGACTCGGCGGGGCGCATCGAGAAGTTCAAACAGCGTTATGCTCAACATTATGCCAAATTAGGAAAGGAAAAATCCTAAGCATTTATACCCGGTGTCGGTTCTCTCTCCGACAAGCAGTGTATTCTCAATGAGGTCCACAACGATGCTCGCCATGGTTGTGGACTTTTTTCTTTCTCTTTTCCCCGGCTCAGAAGGCAAGCTATGTTTGAAAGATTTGCTGACCTCGACGATAAGATTTCTCATCTTGAAGGGCGGCTGTCCGATCCGCAACTGGTAAACAACCAAAAGGAATATCAAAAGGTTGTTCGAGAACACGCCCATCTGATTAAACTTAATGCCAAGTACCGGGAGTACATGAAGGTTCAGCAAGAAATCGGCGACAACAAAGCAATCCTCTTTGATGAATCAGAAGACCAGGAAATGAAAGATCTGGCCAAAGCTGACATTGAGGAACTGGCGGACAAGGAGAAGGCACTCGATCAGGAGATGAAGATCATTCTTCTTCCCAAGGATCCCAATGACGATAAAAATACCTTTCTTGAGATCAGAGCGGGTACCGGGGGCGATGAAGCGGCTCTATTTACCGGAGATCTGTTCAGAATGTATAGCCGTTTCGCTGAAAATATGGGTTGGCGGGTGGAGATTATGAGTTCCAACCCCATAGGTATTGGTGGATTCAAAGAAATTATTGCCCTTATCAGCGGCGACCAGGTCTACTCAAAGCTCAAGTATGAAAGCGGAGTCCATCGTGTGCAGCGGGTTCCCGAGACCGAAACCCAGGGGCGGATTCACACCTCGGCGGTTACCGTGGCAATTTTGCCGGAAGTCGATGAGGTTGAATTACATATCGATATGAATGAGTTGAAGTTTGACGTCTTCCGCTCTTCAGGTCCGGGTGGTCAATCGGTTAATACAACCGACTCTGCGGTGCGGGTTACCCATCTGCCGACAGGTCTTGTGGTCATCTGTCAGGATGAAAAATCGCAGCATAAAAACAAGGCCAAGGCCCTGATTGTGTTGCGTGCGCGATTGCTCGATCAACTGGAACGGGAGCGCCACGACAAGATCTCCCAGGATCGGAAAAGTCAGGTCGGCAGCGGCGACAGGAGTGAACGAATCCGCACCTACAACTTTCCCCAGGGACGCATGACCGATCATCGAATCAACCTCACTCTCTATAAACTTGATTCGATAATGAGCGGCAAGATTGAAGATGTGATTTTCCCGCTGATTGCTCATGACCAGGCCGAAAAACTGAAAAGTATTCAATAAGGACATCAGGGTTTTTTGCTGTCTTCTTCGACTTCTTCGCAAGTATTCTAATTTAGGACCTGTGTACAAAACATGCGTCTTTCGGAACTCCTTCAACTAGCTGCCGGCGAACTTAAGCTTGCAGGGATAGAGGAATACGCCCTCGAAGCCCGGCTTCTCCTTGAGGCCTGTCTGGGGAAATCGCGAACCGAAATTTTCCTTCTCGGGCAAGCCGACGTGGCTGAGGCAGAACAAAGTAAATTTCTCGGTTTCATTAGTCGTAGAAAAAAGAGAGAACCGGTTGCATATATTCTAGGAGAGCAGGAGTTTTGGTCAATGCCTTTTTGGGTTTCTCCGGCCGTCCTCATCCCGAGGCCGGAGACGGAGTTTCTTCTTGATCGGATTTTGGCCCTTGCCGATCCGGAAAATTTGGCAAAGGGGGCACTCCTTGATCTTTGCTGTGGTAGCGGTGCCATTGCTACCGTACTTGCCAAGGAAACCGGGAAAAGAATTATTGCCTCAGATATCTCTCCCGCGGCACTCGAAGTTACTCGATCCAATCTTTATCGCCACGGATTGGCGGAGAATGTGGCATTGGTCGAGGCTGATCTCTTTTCCGCCTTTCGCATGCGTCGTGATTTTTCCCTCATCGTATCGAACCCGCCGTATGTGAGTCGTTTTGAACTTGACAATAACCTGGATCCCGAGGTGGCCAAACATGAGCCAAGGCTTGCACTGGATGGTGGAGCGGGTGGCATGGATTTCATCCTGAGGATATGTCGGGAGGTGCCGCAATTCCTCTGCCCCAGCGGACAATTGTTTATGGAAATCGGTGCAGATCAGGGTGACGCGGCGCGCGTACTCTTCACAGAAGTGCGGAAAGATTCCCTGCCTTTTGCAAAGGTTGATATATTAGTCGATTATGCCGGTCGAGATCGAGTACTACATGCCAGAATGGCGCAATGATATAAAGGTAACAAACGATGGAAAAACTGATCATTGAAGGCGGGATACCGCTGCACGGTGAGGTAAGAATAAGTGGCGCAAAAAACGCCGCTTTACCTTTGATGGCCGCCACAATCCTGACACCGGGACGACACACTCTCCGCAATGTCCCGGATCTGCGTGACACCCGGACCTTTATCCGGCTTCTGGGCAATCTCGGGGTAAAAAGTGAGCGCCACGGTGATGTTCTGATTTTGGACTCGACCCATTTGGTACATGCTGAAGCGCCTTATGAACTTGTGAAAACCATGCGGGCCTCGGTGTTGGTGTTGGGGCCCTTGCTAGCTAGGCTGGGAAAGGCCAAAGTGTCACTGCCCGGGGGCTGTGCTATAGGCGCCAGACCGATTAACTTTCACATTATGGGGTTGGAGCGCCTGGGAGTTACCTGCAAACTTGAGGGTGGTTATGTTGATGCCCACATAGACGGGCCGATGCAGGGGAATGTCATCTATTTCGATATCCCTTCCGTCACCGGTACCGAAAATCTGCTGATGGCTGCTGTCTTGGCGGAAGGGACAACGGTTCTCAAAAATGCCGCCCGTGAGCCGGAGGTTGGCAACCTCGTAGAAATGTTGAGCAAGATGGGGGCAAAAATTGAGGGCCGCGACACTGACAGTCTCACTATTCATGGGGTGAAAGAGCTTATCCCCGCTGATTGTACCATCATTCCGGATCGGATCGAGACCGGAACCTATCTTATTGCCATAGCCGCAACCGGCGGTTCCGGCACGGTCACTGACTGTAATCCTGCCCATCTGCCGTCTCTTCTTGAAAAACTACGTAGTGCTGGTCTGCTCATCAGCGAAACCGAGAATTCGATCAGCATCAGCTGGCCGTCTCGGCTACAAGAATTACCGACTTTGGGCAGCATCGATATCAAAACAATGCCCTTTCCCGGCTATCCAACCGACCTACAGGCGCAGTACATGGCGCTTATGACGCTTGGCTCTGATCTATGCGTAATAACTGAGACAATTTTTGAGAACCGGTTCATGCATGTGGCTGAACTGCAGCGAATGGGTGCCAAAATCAGGGTTGATGGCCATTCTGCAGTCGTTTCGGGTCGAGGAATGAACGGCTTGAGCGGTGCACCGGTCATGGCTACTGACCTGCGAGCCAGTTCATCACTGGTTATTGCCGGGCTTGCCGCCTCTGGGCGAACTGACATTTCTCGTATCTACCATCTGGAGCGTGGTTATGAAAATCTGGTGGAGAAGCTTACCGGTTTAGGTGCTCGCATATGGAAAGAGCAGGAGTAAGTGCGAGGTCGGCATTGAGTGATGTATCAACGACACCGCAAAGCATTATTTCTTAGAAAAAGAGATTGAAGAAGGGTATTATTTTTGTAAATTCTCTTAAGGTGGAAGAGATAATTGCCGGAAAGAATTGATCAAGGTGCTTGAGCGCCCGGAGAGCGGATACTTTGGAGTGTGGTTAAGATGACAATGGGTTTTTCCAAGAACAGGGTACTGGAATTCATAAAGAAACGCAAAGAACGAATAGCTCTTGCCGGAGTGGTCGTTATTGTCATACTCTCTGTCACTGGCGGTATTGTTCTTCAAAAAACAAGACGATTGACACAGGAATTCCAGCCGGAGTCCGTCCCAAAAACTGTTGAACTCAAACTCCAACATAAGGACGGTGTCGGGCCAAGCGAGGAAGCTCCGCAATCAGCCTCTTTTTCTCTCAAACCTTTACCTGATGAGCTTTTGCAGCAACTGTCTTCTTTGGAGAATTTAAACGAGGACGTGATGGTAGCCAAATATACAGGGCTGCGGGTTTTGTGGCCGGCCTATTTTTTTACTCTGCAAGCGACCACCGGAAGTAAAGCCACTCTTGTTCTGGACGTAGCCGAAGATGGCTTTGGAGTAGTGCTTGAGAGTGACATAGACCCCTCGGCATATCCACAACTTCGGGATCTGGAGCCAGGGAAAAAGCTCTGGATTGGCGGTACGATACTGACAGTTGACCGTTCTGGGACGGGAACCGTATATTTGCAGATCGAGCATCTTAAATTTGGAGACGATCCTATTGTTCCTGCGAACCGGCCGCCGGCAAACTGAAAGGCATCCGCCCATGATGCATCAAAGTGTTGGCAGGCTATTGGGGCAATGGGAGGGTGATGGTGAATATTGCCCCGCCGCTCTTGCCACAGCCGACGTCGATTGAGCCCTGATGCTCAGTTAATGTTTGTTTCACTATCGCCAGACCGAGTCCGGTGCCTTCTGCCCGTGTCGTGAAAAACGGTTCAAAAATCTGTTCTTGTAGATTCTCCGCAATGCCCGGTCCGTTGTCATGGATTGAAATTTCTATTGCCTCTTGCTGCGCCCTATCATTGATTTCCCGTGCCTGAATGGTAATACGTTCTTTGCCCGGGGGGCAAAAAGCCAAACCATTCAGGATGAGATGGGTGAATACCGTGAACATCTCCTTCTCGTCCGCCCAAACGTCAACTGTTCGGTCAAAATCGCAGAGTATTTGTGCCGATTCCGGCCAAGCGGGATCAGCCTTACAGACTTGCAGCACCTCCTGAATACAGCCATGAAGCGAAAACCAATTACACGTGGCGACCTCCGGGCGGGAAAACCTTAAAAAATCCGCAATAGTTTCAATGAGGCGATTCGATTCCCTGAGGATGATGGTAGTCAATTGAAAATTACTGTAATTCTCTGAGCTCCCAGATGAGAATTCTTTGGCAAGAACTTGCGCTGATCCCGAGATTGCCGTCAGAGGGTTACGGAAATCGTGGGCGATACTCGCACTCATCATGCCGATGGCCGCGAGTTTTTCCGTCTGTCTGACCTGGCGCTCCAATTGTTCAATTTCACTTATATCTTTCAAGGTGATTATTTTGTGCGGTGGCTCCTCAGAAGGCTGATCGGTTTGTGAACGTTCAATGTTTATGTAGGAATAGCCGATGCGCACCTTGCTACCGTCGTTTTTAACAAAATCGGTGGTCAACCGGTTACCGCGTCCCGACAAGTCAAGACTTGGAAAAGTTGTTTGCAGTTTTTTGCCAATGAGGTCTTTGTGCAGCAATCCAGTGATTGTTTTGATGGCGTTATTCGCTGAAGTTATATGGCGATTCGCATCGATTGTAATGATACCGATGGAGATATTGTCAAAAATTTGTTTGTACAAAATGGTGAGCTGGTCAAAGCTTTTAATAGAATCAGAAAGGGCGTTTTCGGTTCGCATAAGACGCAAACCGAAGAGGGCGCTGAGAATCGCGGCGAGAAAGAAGGTTAAGCCCTGGACTGCAAAATGGTTGAAGATAATCATCGGATTCGGCGATGCTTCCCACAGATATTCGCGCAAGTAATCCGGGTACAGGCCGTATGCTTCCAGAAAAAGTATGGTTCCATACAGGAGGGTTGCCGATGCAGCGGCAACGAGGCCACCTTTTCTAGGGAGAAGAAGACCACCGGCGATGATGGGAAAAAAGAAGACTGAGGTGAAAATTGATCGTGAAGAGCCGGAAAAGAAAACCAGGAGTGCGACGAAAAGGGTGTCGAGGAGATTTTGAGCGAAGCCGAAATTGCGTAGATTTCCCTCATAAATGAGGAGGAAAAATGCTGAAAGTATGGTGGTGAGAAAGACAATAAGGAGTAACAGGATAAGCAAATTGGTCGGCAGAATGATTACATCAATCTGGGCGTCACGGAACACATAACTGATGGCCAGCAGGAGTGTATAGAGAACTATACGCAGCAATAACATCCACAGCAGTTGGTTCCTGAGAATCTGGTTTATGCTGATGGTGTTCCGGGCACGTCCGATGAGGGTGGAAAGATCCATAAGAATCAGCTCAAACCGTATTTTTTTACTTTGTAGCGCAAGGACCGAAAGCTGAGTTGCAAAAGTTCTGCCGCGCGCATTTTTGAATTGTTGGTTTTTTTCAGGGTGTGGGATATGAGCCGCTTTTCCAGGTTATCGATAATTTTTTCAATACCCAGATCAAAGAGTTCTTCTTCACTAGCGGCTGCTTGAAAAAGGCCGCCGTACTCATTGCTATCGGTATCAGGCACTCTGGGCTTGGATTTTCCGGAAAAGGTCAAACTCTCCGGGAGAATAATATTCGACCCAGCCAGGGCAACGCCCCGCTCAATAATGTTTTCCAGTTCCCGGACGTTCCCTGGAAAGTGATAATTCATCAGAACTTGTAAACCATAGGAAGAGATTTCTTGCACTTCTTTAGCAAGGAGTCGAGAGTATTTTTTCAGGAAGTGGTCGACCAGCATCGGCACATCCTCCTTTCTCTCGCGCAGAGGAGGCACCCGCATTGGGACAACCGCTAGGCGGTAAAAAAGATCTTCCCTGAATCGGCCTTCGCGAATTTCATCTTCGAGCACTTTGTTGGTTGCGGCAATTATGCGGACATTAATTCGTTTCGAACGCGTTCCACCGACGGGTTTAATCTCACGTTCTTGCAAAACCCGTAACAGCTTGGTCTGAATAATTGGCGTCAATTCACCTATTTCGTCAAGAAAGGCGGTGCCGTTGTCGGCTTCGTTGAAGAGGCCGGATTTATCACTTATTGCTCCGGTAAAAGAACCCTTGACGTGGCCGAATAACTCGCTTTCCATCAGATCTTCGGGGATGGCGCTACAGGTAATTGGAACAAAGTTCTGATTGGCAACTTTGCTGTGTTTATGAATGGCCTGGGCCACCAGTTCTTTGCCGGTTCCCGATTCCCCATAGATTAAGACGTTAGCAGGTGTCGGGGCAACCCGCTGGATCATATCATAGATTTTTAACATTTCTCGGCTATTACCGATTATTTCCGGAAATGCGTTGCTGAGGTCCTGGGGTTTTTTTGTTTGCTGAATTTTACTCGTGGCTGATTCTATTACCGATTTAATCTCGTCAACGTTAAATGGTTTGGTGATATAGTCAAAGGCCCCATTCTTCATCGCCAATACGGCATCATCGGGAGAAGCGAAGGCAGTGATCATGATTATCGGCAGATCGGGAGATTCCCTTTTAACTGCTTCAAGAAGTTCAATGCCGGTCATGCCGGGCATGCGGATATCGCTGACAATAACGTCTACCTGTTGGTTGTCGAGGATATCAAGAGCTTTTTTGCCACTTTCGGCAATGGCAACTTTATGACCTTCCTTTTCCAGAAGGATCTTGAGGAAATCCCGCATACTTCGTTCATCATCGACGATCAATACCGAGGCCATGGGCACCTTCTTATGATTCTTGCTACATTGGTCTAACCTTATATCTCGCCTGCCTGTACATTAATGAAAATGCAAGGAGGGGAAAACATCAAAAATCTTTTCAAGACTCATGGAGCTCGGAAGTGCCGCCATAATGTGGCGATCGAGGAAGATCGCTCAGGTGCTTCCTGCTCCTGGTTTTCAATCAGAAGATCCTCACTGATAATATCGTATTGTGAGACAAGAGACAAGAAGGGGATAGGGGCGATGGTGAAAAACAATATAGTTCTACTCAGCTGGCAGAGCTAACTCAGCGATAGATGCGGATTTGCCTTAAGCGAGAATCATTCGGACAAGAAACGATAGGCAATTAATCGTCCGTCAGATGCCGGTATTTATTCGGTAAGGGAGGTGGCCAAAGCTCTGGCTGAAACGGTGAAGAGCTTTGTCTCACTCGCCTGTTGCATTTTAATACTGCCATTCAGATTCTCTTTGAGGTCTTCTTGCAAATGTCTCAGAGCGAGTGCGTCGTACAGAATTTTTGCCTGGAGCGTATCGCTCTCTAAGATGCTTTCAGTGTGATTCAATAACATACAGATTTCAGTTATCATTGGTTCGCCGGCACCAACCTTTCTTAATATTGTTTGAGCTGCAGCGAGACCGGTATCGTGCAAATAAGCGGCACAAAGCAAGATTGCCAGATGACCTCCCTCTGCCTTACCAATGTTTTCGGCGAATCGCGCGGTAGCAGTGGCTTGGCGTATACGTTTGAAATCAGTCTGGAAAAATCGCTTCATTTCCACCGCAACCTTGTCTTTGAGCAGATTGTCTCGGGCCCCGGCAAAGTCATCCGGCAGGGCCCCCAGGCATTTTTCTGCATAGGGACAATAGGCGGCACAACCAAAATCCATCTTCGGGTTGACGAAACGATGGCCACAGTTACCACATTTTCTACTGGTATCATCCTTATAGAATTCAACTGTGGTGTTGCATTTGGGACACTGTGCATCGAAAATGGCGCTCGCTTTCCAATATTTCATATCCTGGCCTGGGCATTTCATGGACACTTTCCTTTTTGATATTTGTGAAAAATAACAGGATTATTGGCCCGCCTTCTTCGCATTTAGCAGGTCAATTATGGTAAAGTGTACACTCAGCCTCCCTTTCTAGCATTGATCTAGGTCAAGATCTTGCATTCTCATGGGGAGATAACACTCCCCGTGAGAATGCAAGATCTCAGGTTAGGCGGGGCAAAAGTCAACCATCAGCTTATCGATTGCCAAAACGGAGGGGGCGTTCTCCGGCAGTTCGAGCAAAGAACGGCGTTCCATGTCGAATTCAAGGAGGGCCGGGTCGTGGGGAATGATGCCGGCAATCGGCAACCCTATTTCCGCAACTTCTGCCATAAAGGCATCACTGAGCTTTTCCGGTCCACGGGTGACGACAATAGCAAGTTTTTTTACATCCAGCTTCAAGCCGGCAAGCATCTGGTTGATCCTGCGCACTGCTCGCAGACCTCTTAGGGAATAATCAGTAACAAGAAAGAGAACGTCTACCTGACCACTGGTCCGTCGACTTAAATGTTCCATTCCTGCCTCGTTGTCGACAACAGTATATTGGTAATGGCCGGCCAGCTTATCGGTGAAACGGTTAAGGATATTGTTGACCATGCAATAACATCCTTGCCCCTCCTGCCTGCCCATGACCAGGAGATCAAACTTTGGTTTTTCGATAAGCGCTTGCTCAATGAGGGTTTCAAGGTAATTAATTTTGTCCATCCCTGAAGGGATACCTTGTGGATCTTTCATGTAGGTTTCCCGAATCTCGCCAATGGTGGTGGTGACCTCCAGCCCCATTGTTTCTCCAAGGTTGCTGTTGGGATCTGCATCAACTGCAAGAACCGGAGTTTTTCCATTTGCCCCGAGATATCGGACGACCAGAGTTGCCACGGTGGTTTTGCCAACCCCGCCTTTACCTGCAAACGCAATTACTTTACTCATATCTATCTCCGTCGAAAATGCTTGTTACCAATAAAATATGCACAATTATCTCACCACAATGACAAATTGATCAGGCCAATATCAATACTCTGACAACAGTAAACATCTTCTGATGAAAAAAAAGAAAAAACCACCCGATCAACAAAGATGATGGGGTGGTTTGTGTCTGCAGATGTTTGGGGGCTTTATCAAACCTTCGTCAGGCTGCGACTTTTACTTTCTTCTTCTTTTTCTCCTCAACTGGAGGACCGAGGAGACTTTTGAGTCGCTGTATATCCTCCGGAGCGATAGTGCTATTTGTGGCAATCCCCAATGTCAGCTCATCTATGCCGAGACAAAGTCCGAGAAGCTGGGGGAAGAGGAGTACCGGAAGAAGCCTTTCTCCCGAATCCTCTAAGAGGATGTTTTTTTGTGTGGTATCGAACTGGAGGTGGCAATAGGCACAAATAGGGGTAATAAAATCGGCTCCGGCGGCCTGCGCCCCGGTAATTTTTTCCTTGAGCAACGTATGCGAAAGATCATTGTTGATACCCGCTAGTGCAGCCCCGCAGCATTCAAGTTTTCCCTGCCAATCAAGGCTTTTCGCACCGGTGGTATGGAGCAGTTCCTCGGTGATCCGGGGCACGAAGGAATCGTCAAAGTGGGTGATTTCCCTCGGTCGGAGGACATGACATCCTTGGATCACTGAGATGTTGAGGCCGGTAAAGGCATTGACCCGTTGGGCCTTGATTTTTTCCGGGCCTACCTCCTCGTAGAGTACTGTAAGGTAATGTTTGACTTCGGCTGTACCCGAATAATTTAGGCCCTCTTTGGCGAGAATGGCATTCAGTTCTGCCATGAGCGGCCTGTTTTTGCTCATGACGTTTTTGGCTTTCTGCAGGCTGGCAAAACAGCAATTACAGATGACCAGGATATCCAAACCTTTTTTTTCAGCAATGGCGAGATTTCTGATTGAAGGCAGGATGTAGGCCTTCTCGTCGACATTGCGGACAGGGTAACCACAACAGTTGAATTCCGGGATGACTTCCAGTTCTATGGCAAATTTAGCGAAGACCGCCGTTGTTGATGTTGCATACTGTTGAATGCGGATAGGGATATTGCAACCCTGAAAAAATGCGTATTTCATGAGTTCGCTCCTGCCTCGATTTTGTTGAGGGCGCCGTTCTTTAAAGTGTAGAAGATATCACAGAGTTCGACCTGATTCGGACAATGCTCCTGGCACAGATAGCAGGTGGAACAACTCCAGATCATCTGTGCTCCCATGGCCAGATCGCTGTTGCCGATTCCGAGACTGAACATGATTTGATGGGGCAGCATTCCCAGGGCTTCTGCGGGATTATCGTAGCTGCGTACCACAGGACAAATGTTGGTGCAGCGTTGGCACGAAAAACAACCTCGAAAGGTGGTGTTGCCGATATCCTTGGCTTTACCAAGCGATATCGGTAATGCCATATCGGTAAGATGCTGGAAACTCTTTTTGAAGATGTCGGTCACCTTCTTCAACGCCTGTAAATGATCATCGACGAAGTTCTGCGCCAGGGCCAAGGGAAAGGAGAAGTGGCTGAGCATAACAGTCTCCGGCATTCCTTGCCCAAGCAAGGCGTAGCGTGAGCTGACGAACAGTTCCTTCAAATTTATTCCCGATGGACAGACCGTAGTGCAGCGATCACAACTGGTACAGACATACAGACCCTGCTGCATACGCTTCAGAATAGCCGGGTCGGTTTCCTTGCCGGCGGCAATTTTTTTCAGATACTGAACCTTCTCCGATGGCAGGATGAAATCATTCTGAAAAGATTCATAAAACATGTTGGAGGAACACTCAAGGCTGCATGTTCCACAATGGGTGCAGGCGGAGAGCCCAATCATCTGGCGGGTGAGGATGTTTGCCGGCTCTTGCAACCGATCGCCGGTGATGCTCTTGACGATCAAACTCACGGGAGCGGCCAGAATGTGAAACATCTTGCTGAAAGGCAGCCATGCTAAAAAAGCCAGGCAGGCGACAATGTGTAGATACCAGAAAAGTGTTACCGTCGCTGCATCACCAAGAACCGTAAAGAACAAGGGGGTGATTTTTGCCACGGTAAAACTGGCGAAAGCCGCTTTATTGGAGGCGTGGCATTCAATACAGCTGTCACCATTAATTTCCCGACCTTTGGCAACAAGTTCCGGTGCCGGAGGCAGCGGAACATTGGCAGAGATAAGGCCGTTTTCTTGCACCCAGAAGGCTTCGAGGGCCTTTCCGTCTTCCTCGCTGGAAAGTGAGGCATACTCATCCACCATGCTCTGGAACTTCGAGGGGGAGGAGATCTTGGCGCCCTCAAGGAGCATTCCGGAAAGGATGATGACCCCCAAAAATACGAGAGCCGCCCAGTCGCTGGCATAGGTTCTCAAGCGCTGGGGTTTGAGGGTTATCCGGCGAAAGGCGGCTATCGCCACACCGGCAAGAACCATTACCCCGAAAATATTTCGTAAAAATAGATAGGGGTTAAGGGTTGACTGATAACCTTTGAAAAGGTGTTCAGTTACCACTGAATGCATGGCGTGCATGAGAAGCAACAGGATAAAGCCAGTAAAAATCAAGGTGTGCGCGAGCCAGCGCAGAGAGCTTTTGTCAAAAATGCGTTTTTGGAAGAGCAGATCAACAAAAACCGATTTGACAATGAGAAAAATTTGAGCACTGAAAAGTGAACCAAAAACTCCCCTCAGTGCTTCGGCCACTCTCGTAGTAGCGGGAACGGCGTGGACGGCGGCGGGGCGCATGCCTTGGGAAAACCATATTGATAACCTGACGATGAGCCCAACCAGACAGACAACTGCAGATAAACCAAATAGTATATTAAAATTCATAACTAATTCTCTATACCCTCAGCCTTGTTTCCATTCAGTGGAATGATTGTTGTTTTATCATTTTATGACTCTCTAAGCGCCTGCCGAATGTCAGACGGTAATCATAAATGATGCCTGTCGCCTCCTCCCTTCTCTTGCTGTTTATGCTTCTGCTGTTTAAATTGCCCGATGCAACATCCCGGTTTATTTGCTATTTGATCACCTTTGGCGGGAAAGCAATGACTTAGGTATGGGCATCTCCGCGGAGTTACTCCTGGCAGCGAACCTGTGTCATGGCAATTATTCATCGATAACTGCCCCAATAGCAAAGAAAAACCTCTAAGAATATACCGTCTTTTATTGCCTCCGTCGAGCAGTCATTTACGTGGACAATAAAAAAGGATCATACTCTTTGGGTCTTTTGGTTTTCAATAGCATCTTATTTTTGCGGAAAGTATTGTATCATTTCGCAGTTTTCCGAGACCGTTTATTTTACACAAAGATTGATAGTGCGTATGTATGGCGGCTATTAAGATCGAGGAAGATTTTTTTTGATAAACAATTCCAAAAAGTTACATAAATAAAAATATTTGGAGATGAAAATTATGGAGTTATTCCCTTTCGTTGGGGCTGCAAAGTATGTTCTCGATCCTGAATTGGCAAAAATTGTCAATATCTCTATGGTGTTGGAAATGCCCTTATTGTTGAAAGGTGAGCCAGGCACGGGGAAAACCATGCTCGCCCATGCCGTTGCCGAAACCCTGCGGATGCCGCTCATCATTCTGAATGTCAAATCAAACATGAAGCTCGTTGAAGCTTTGTATCAATACGATACCCTGACGCGGCTGAATGATAGCAGGTTTGGCGATTCCCAGCGCAATGTCAGTAACATTTCGGAATACATCAAGATGGGCAAGATCGGTCAGGCCTTTACCGCCGATGTCAGATGTGTGTTGCTCATCGATGAAATCGATAAGGCGGAAACCGAGTTTCAAGACGATATGCTCGATGTGCTCGATCAGATGCAATTTGATATCATGGAGACGGATGAAACTGTGCGGGCAACACACCGTCCGGTGATAATTATCACCTCCAACGCCAAAAAAGACCTGTCTGATCCGTTTCTCGGACGATGCAACTTCCATCATATCGCCTTTCCCGACCCGAAGATGATGCGTAATATTATTGCTGTGCATTTTCCACAGATCAGTAACAAACTCACGGATAATGCCATTGGAACCTTCTATGAACTGAGAAACCTCGAAGGCTTAGAGAAGAAACCGGCCACCCGGGAGCTGATTAATTGGATACGAGCCCTGGCAAGCGATGCTGATTTCCAGGACGGCGAGCGGCTGAAAAAGGAAATTCCCTATTTAGGCGTTTTGTTTAAAAAAAGTGCCGATTACCAGAGGTCGGCAAACAGCGTGGTGAAGAAACGGTTTTTCTAAACAGGAAACTTTATGTTTATAACTTTTTTTTATCAATTGAAAGATGTGGGAATACCCATAAGCCCAACATCTTTTCTCACCCTGCACAGGGCGATGCACTGCGGCTTGGTCAATTCGATCGATGATTTGTATACTGCAGCAAGAACGGTTTTGGTAAAGAGTGAGAAATATTTCGACCTATATGACCAAATTTTTGCCCATGTTTTTGCAGGGGCAGAATTGCCCTTTGCCGAGGAAGATGCAACCTTTGATCTCATGGCCAGTGGAATGCTGCAGGAATGGCTTTTAAATCCCAAAAAACTTGCCGACGCACTTGGCCTTGATGAAAAAAAACTGGCAACCATGTCTCCCGCCGAACTGTTGGAGTATTTCAAGGCACGGCTCAAAGATCAACAAGGGCGGCATGATGGCGGGTCTAAATGGATTGGTACCGGCGGCACATCTCCGGTCGGCCATGGGGGCTTTCATCCAGGTGGGTTACGGGTAGGTGGGGTGTCGGGTAGCCGTTCCGCCATCAAGGTTGCGGGAGAGAGGCGGTACAGGGAGTATTCGGGGCGGGGCGTATTGACTCGCAGTTCCGTTGGCGAGGCCTTGAAGCGGTTGCGCAATCTGGTGCCCCAGGGCATAAAAGACCGATTGAATATCGACGCCACCATTTATCGAACGATGAAAAATGGTGGTGAAATCGAGTTGGTTTTCGATCGGGGGGTTGTCGATCGACTGAAGGTTATCTTGGCCATTGACAATGGTGGGTGGTCCATGGAACCCCACGTGGACCTAGTGCAGACCCTGTTCAGTTATGCAAAATCGCAATTTAAAGATTTGAAAACCTATTATTTCCATAATACCATCTACGATCTGCTGTGGGAGGATGCGGCGCGCTATAAACGGCCGATTGCCATTGGCGATTTTGTTCCACTCGACCCGGATACCCGGTTGATCATCGTTGGCGACGCCAGCATGGCGCCGTATGAATTGATGTCAACCGATGGTTCCATCTATGCCTTTGAGCGTAGCGGTAAGCCCTCAATTCAACAACTCAGGTTTCTCGCCGAAATTTTTCCACGGGCCATCTGGCTGAACCCCATTGCCGAAAACCACTGGTCATATACCCAGTCCCTCAATGTCATCCGCTCCGTCTTTCCAATGTATGAATTGTCGCTGGATGGATTGGAGCAAGGAGTAGGCTATTTGATGGGCAGGTAAATTGTCGTGTTTGTCACAGTTGGCGAAAAAGAAGGGTGACATTTTCACCATTGGAATTATTGTCAGTTGGCTAAAAACAGCATCATTTTTTCCAAATAACAAATAAACAGGTATCATGTATGTCGCCCTTTAAACCGAATTGTCTGCCGCTTCTCATCGGCAGTTTGCCCCTTGGCAGTCATCAGGCAGCCACCGATCTGATTTTTCAATATACCCCCGACATTCCCCTTTGGCCACAGCTGCCGATGTATAAAATTGAAGGCATGATGCAGCAGTTTCTGCCTGGATTGCCGTGCGTCAGAGAGGTTGATGGAAAGACCTTCATCGATACGGAAAACACCACCTGTGAAGAGGAAATCCTGGCTTTCTACGAGGAGTATCTTGGCGTAACCGAGGGTTCTGCCTCTCTGGAGGAATCACGGTTTCAGCTGGCCCGTGAGGCGGCTCCCGGATTTTACACGTTTTTAGAGCAGGTGAGGAAGAGAAAGGAGACACTGGTAGCGCTTAAAGGGCAAACCACTGGGCCGATAACCTTTTGCACTGGGTTGGTCGATGAGGGCGGAAGGGCGATTTTTTACAACGATCAACTGCGGGACGCAGCGGTCAAGCATTTGGCGATGAAGGCCAGGTGGCAGACCAGGAAAATGGCGGAAATCTGCGACCGGACCATCATGTTCTTCGATGAGCCGGGACTCGCAGGTCTTGGTTCTTCGGCCTTTATAACTATAACGCGTGAAGAGATTGTTGCCTGCCTGTCGGAGGTTTTTACCGCTGTTCGAGCCGAAAAAGGCCTGACCGGAGTCCATGTCTGCGCCAACACCGAATGGTCGGTGGTGTTTGAATCCGCTGTGGATATCGTCAGTTACGATGCATATTCCTATTTTGATAAGCTCATTCTTTACCCCGAGCACCTGGTGAAGTTTTTCGCAGGTGGGGGTATTCTCGCCAGCGGTATCGTCCCGACGGCTCCGGAGTTTATTGATATCGAGATTGCTGATTCTTTGGTGGCTAAATGGTTCCGACAGGCCGAGCAGTTACAGTCGATCGGCATCGATAGGGAAAAGATTTACAGTCAGACGCTGATCACGCCCAGTTGTGGCACCGGGGCGGTGTCGAGAGCACATGCCGAAAAGGTGCTTGATCTCACCAAGGCAGTCTCGGAAAAGATCCGGGCAAGTTATTTATGAGGCGCCGTCTTCCGCCATTTTCTCCGGGTGTCTAAGCGACTGAACCCGAGGATTTTCCGGGCCTAAATTATCGGCAATGAGCTGGATCTTTCCGGCAGCCCTCAGTTTTTTTATTTGATTTTCCCGATGAGCGGCCGTCGCCCGAGAAGGTGCAGATTCGCTGTGAACGAGGGTAACCGGTCGCCGGGGTCGGGTATATTTGGCCCCACCTCCCGGAGAATTGTGTTCGGCAATACGTCTTGCCAGGTCGGTGGTTATGCCTGTATAGTACGACCCGTCCCGGCAACGGACGATATAGATGACCCAGGGTGTCTTAAAGGGGGAATTATGTTTTTCGCTATCTTCCATAAGGCCGTATTATGATAATGTCATCTCTGCCGCAGACCATCTTGCCAAAACCCTTTGCAGGTGGTATTCAGGTCGCATTCCGAATGCGAGACGTTGAACAGTTAATATTCAGGGTATATGCCATATGAACCCGCAAGATGGTAGTGGAAAATTAGAAAAACAGGCTCTCACCGATCATTTACGCGAATTGCGGTCGTGCCTGATTGTCTCGTTGGTGGCCGCCTTCATCGGTTTTTGTCTTTCCTATTCGGTCATTCAACCAATTGGAACCTGGTTTTTTAAACCTCTCGTCGAGGTTCTACCGGCAGGTACTTCCCTTATCTTTACCTCTTACCAGGAAGGGTTTTTTTTTATCTAAAGCTTGCCTTGGTCTGCGGCGTACTGCTTGCGTCCCCGGTAATCTTTTCGCAGATCTGGCGCTTTGTCGCCCCCGGGCTCTATGGTCATGAGAAGAAGGTGCTCGTTCCGTTTTCCCTCCTCTCCTCCTGCTGCTTTGTCGGTGGGGCGGCTTTCGGATATTTTGTCGTCTTCCCACCCGCCTTTAAATTTCTCGTAGGTTACAACAACGAATTTCTTACCTCCCTGCCGGCGGTGAGCGAATATTTCGACTTGGCCACCAGGTTGCTTTTGGCTTTTGGCGTGATTTTTGAAATGCCTATCTTCATGGTCTTTCTTGCCAAGACAGGGCTGATTAATGTAGCCTTCCTCAACCGTTATAGAAAATATGCCATTCTCATAAATTTCATCATCGCCGCCATCCTCACCCCCACTCCGGATGTTGTCAATCAGTTGATGATGGCGATACCTCTCATGGTGCTTTACGAGATCAGTGTCGTTGCGGTCTGGCTTTTTGCCGGAAAAGGCTTCGTTGGCTTCAGCAAATCGCTTCCCGATAGTGAAAAGATATCGGAATAAAAGAGTTTCCTTCCTGGATTTCTTTTTTTGCATGGTTTATAAAATAGAGAGTATTTTCAATAATTGGTTTTCTCTAAATTTTCTTGCTTGTGAATATGCTTTCCAAGTTGGAGAAAAACGGAAAAAATACATCTGGAGGTGTTTCATGGGAACGAATGCAGAATATGAAAAATTGATTCAAATTGGCCGGCCCCCTAATATTACCAAACGTTTTCCTCATTCCAAGGCCTTGATTGTCAGCGGCAAGGTCATTGACCGTGGTTTGCTTGCCAAGGGCAAGGCCATGACCATTGCCGCCAACGGTCGCAATAGCTTTGTTATCCGTGGTGCCCTGCAGGCCGCCCAGCGCGCCGATGCGGCACTGATTATTGAGATTGCCCGGTCGGAGGGCAACTATTGCCCGGTCAATTCCTATAATATAGCCATGTATGTCGACGCCATATGCAATGAGTCGGGCATTACGGTCCCGGTGGCAATCCATGCCGATCATTACGGCATTAAAAGTGAGGCCGACCTCCCGTTTGCAAGAATGGATATTCCGGCAATGTTCGATGCCGGAATAACTTCTATCGCCGTCGATGCCTCGCATATGCCGGACGATTTGAATTTGCTGGCAAATATCGAACTGAGCAGTTTTATACCGACCTGGGCAGGTCTTGAAACGGAGGTTGGAGAAATAAAAGGAGATCAGGGACTGTCGACGGTTGCCGATGCCTCGTTTCTCATCAAGGGACTGAATGCCAACGGTGTATTTCCCGATTGGATCGCCTTGAATAACGGATCAACCCACGGTCTTGAGGCAAGCGGTCAGGGTATCCAGGTTGACCTCACCGCTACAATCCACAAAGCCCTCGAACCCTACAAGGTTTCCGGCGCGCAGCATGGAACATCCGGCAATAATTCGGATAAACTCCGAGCCATTGCCGGCATGACCAATACAACCAAGGCCAATGTCGCCACCGCCCTGCAAATGGTGTCCTGGGGGGTGGAGGTTAATGATTACGGCAATGCCATCCTCGACCAAGACGGCAATTTTATCAAGGTCAAAGGACAGGGGATGAGCGAGGAAATGTGGCAGAAAATGTCCGCCCATGCTGCAAAAAACGGATGGAAAGGGGGCAATTACAAAAATCTCAATTTGCCTTTTGAACCCTTGCTGCTTTCGCAGGCGAGAGAGGTGCGGGAGCGGATGAGTAAAGGCGTTGAGGAATTTGTTTATAAGATTCTCACCCAGGTCTTTCATGCGGAAGGCACCGCCGTTTTAGCCAAAGAGGCCATTTTGCAGGCGGGTTCCTATGATCTAGGTCCCAAGGGCACACGCCTTGAAGATCCGGCGCGATGGACCAGGGAAAAAATCATTGCCAGGGCAAAAACACTGGACAGCGATAAGGGACCGGAAGGCGATTTCGATGATTGATCGAGCCGGAGAAATTTTGCCAAGCGGCGAAACCATAGAAAATCCAACGAACGATTCAAATCAAATAATAATGAAAAAAATACTGATCACCGGCGCGGCCGGCTTTATCGGGGCGCATTTGGCACAAAAACTGATTGCCGGCGGAGCTGAGGTTGTCGGCTTGGACAATATCAATGATTACTATGATCCGCAACTGAAGAGGGACCGGATGGCGGCCCTTGCTGCAGGGCCGATGTTTACTCATATTGCCATTGATCTTGCCGACAGGGATGGCGTTGCCACGCTCTTTCAACAATACCGTTTTGATGCGGTAGTAAACCTTGCCGCCCAGGCTGGAGTGCGCTATTCGCTGATCAATCCCCATTCCTATGTCGACACCAACGTGGTTGGTTTTGTGAACATTCTCGAAGGATGTCGGCACTCAGGGGTGAAGCATCTGGTTTATGCATCATCCAGTTCCGTTTACGGAGCCAATACCAAGATGCCGTTTTCAGTCCATGATAATGTCGATCATCCGGTTTCTTTGTATGCCGCCTCAAAAAAGGCCAATGAACTGATGGCCCATGCCTATAGCCATCTTTTTAAACTGCCGACTACCGGGCTACGGTTTTTTACCGTTTATGGTCCCTGGGGACGGCCCGATATGGCCTTGTTTTTATTTACTAAGGCGATTCTTGAAAACCGTCCCATCGACGTCTTCAATAATGGGAATATGGAGAGGGATTTTACCTATGTCGATGATATAGTCGAAGGAGTGTACCGAGTCATCCAGAAGATTCCTGAAGGCAACCGGGAATGGCGAAGTGACAGCCCCGACCCGTCCTCCTCCTACTGCCCGTATCGAATTTACAATATCGGCAATAATAACAAGGAAAAACTGTTACGCTATATTGAGGTTCTTGAAGCGGCTCTGGGGAGAAAAGCGGAAAAGAATTTCCTGCCGATGCAGCCGGGCGATGTCCCGGCCACCTACGCCAATGTCGACGATTTGGTGCAGGATTTCCACTACAAGCCGGGAACTACCCTTGAATACGGGATCGGTAGATTTGTCGAGTGGTATAAAAACTACTTCAAAGTCTGATCTTTCGGGAACTTCCTGAAAAAAAGGCCGGTCCGTTAAAGAACGGTGCCGGCCTTTTTTATTGAGTTTGGTGTCAGGGCTATGCCCCTTTCCCCGTGAGTTTGATTGCCGCCCGAATGATTGATGGTGCATCTATATGGCTGTTCTCCCATAAAGTACTCTGCGGCCCATGTTCAACGAAATTGTCGGGATGGCCGAGCATACAGGTCTGCACCGAATACAGACCACGCCTGCTGAACAACTCAAGGATCGAGCTGCCGAAACCACCCTGACGGGCATTATCTTCAATGGTGATGATTTTAGTTGTATGTTTGGCCCAATGGCAGAGAAGCTCAGCATCCAAAGGTTTAATGAATCGCGGATTTATCACCGCGGCACTGATACCGATCTTCTGCAACTCTTCGGCGGCCTCCAGGGCAGGATACACTCGATTGCCGATGGGCAACAGCAGAACGTCGTCACCTGAGGACAGTAACTCGCCCTTGCCGATCTCAAGTTTTATTAAGCTTTCAGCCAAAGCCACGCCAAGGCCCGGGCCTCGCGGATAACGAACAGCAGCAGGACCGTCATGGTACACGGCGGTATAGAGCATATGCTGCAGTTCCTCTTCATCCTTCGGGGCCATGATGATCATGTTGGGGATAAAACGGAGGAAGGATATGTCAAATACCCCGTGATGGGTCGGCCCGTCATCGCCTACGACCCCGGCTCGATCGATTGCCAGGGTGACCGGCAGGTTGGGGATACAGATATCATGGATAATTTGATCAAGGGCCCGCTGGAAAAAGGTTGAGTAGATGGCCACCACCGGCCGCATTCCTTCTACCGCAAGGCCGGCGGCAAATGTCAAGGCGTGTTGCTCGGCAATACCCACATCAAAAAAACGATCAGGAAAAGCTTTGGCGAATTTTGACAACCCGGTGCCCGACACCATGGCCGCGGAAATGGCAATAATTTTTTCGTCTTTTTCCGCCATCCGGGTGACGGTTTCGCCGAATACCTGCGTATACGTTGCTATGCCTTTTGCCGAATGCGGGGTGCCGCTGACAATATCGAAGGGGCCAATGCCGTGAAAGATATCGGGGTTTTTTTCCGCCGGGGCATACCCTTTGCCTTTTTTTGTAAGGACGTGAATGAGCATCGGGCCTTGGGAGTTATCGCGAACGGTCTCCAGGGTTTCCAGGAGATCCTCGAGGTTGTGACCGTCAATGGGGCCGATATAATTGAATTTGAATGCCTCGAAAAGCATACCCGGAGTGAAAAAACTCTTGAAGCTATCTTCACTTTTACGCAGGATGTTGAGTATATTTTCCCCGACATCGGAAATTTGCAATTTTTCAACCAGATGTGCCTTGACCCGACTCATTGTCTTGCCGGTGAGCTTGCGGCTGAGAAAGCTGGAAAGTGCGCCGACATTCGGTGAAATAGACATCTCGTTGTCGTTGAGGACAACGATAAGATCCTTGTCGAGATGGCCGGCATGATTGAGGGCTTCAAAGGCTAAGCCGGCAGTCATCGATCCGTCACCGATGATTGCAATAGCTCGGTGTGGATCTTTTTTGAGATCTTTTGCCAGGGTCATGCCTAGGGCCGCCGAAATGGAGGTGGAGCTGTGTCCCGTTTCGAAGGCATCGTAGCTGCTTTCTTTGAATTTGGGGAAGCCGCTCATGCCTTTGTATTGTCTGAGAGAAGCGAATTGCCCACGCCTTCCGGTGAGAATCTTATGGGCGTAGCTTTGGTGACCGACATCCCAAATGAGTTTATCAGAGGGGGTGTCAAAGACATAATGCAGGGCAATGGTCAGCTCTACTACCCCGAGGCTTGGCGCAAGATGCCCGCCGGTACGGGCGACTGTTTGCACGATGAGATCGCGAATATCCTGGGCGAGGTTCCTCAATTGCGGGAGGGTAAGGTCGCGGACATCAGCGGGAGATTCTATCCTTCCGAGGATTGACTTGGGGGCTTCTGGTGGGGAGTTTGCCATAACCTTCAAATTAGAACTGCGAGCAAAAAAAGCGTTTCAAGGCCATGTTAGCCCGATTGGAGAAATGGGAGAAAACAGTCAATTACTTCTGGTATATATATACGTGGCAAGGTGGCGAAGCGGATCAGCCTTTGCGTCAAAACCGTACAGGGCATCGATGGCCTCTGTAATCGCTTCCATGGCTTTGATCTTAGTTTGCTCGATGCCGAAAAAAGCCGGATACGTTGCCTTGCCACGATGGGCATCTGAACCGCTCGCCTTGCCCAGTTGTTCCGTTGTCGAGGTAACATTAAGAATGTCGTCGACAATTTGAAAGGCAAGGCCGATTTTTTCGCCGTAGATTGTCAATTTTTCCATCTGCTCAAAGGTCGCACCGGCACCGATTGCCCCCGCCTGCACTGAGCAGGTTATCAGCGCCCCGGTCTTGGCCCGATGAATGGTTTGTAGGATAGAAAATGGGACTGATGTCTGTTCGCTTGCGATATCAAGTGCTTGTCCGCCGACCATGCCAAGAGGCCCGGTGGCCCTGGAAATCATTTGAATTATTTGGAGGCGGTTTTCGGCAGGGAGAGTGCTGTTGCCTGCTGTGCTCAGTAACTCGAAGGCAAAGGTCAAAAGACTATCACCTGCGAGAATTGCTCCAGCTTCTCCAAAGAGAATATGGTTGGTCGGCTTGCCGCGCCTGAGTTTATCGTTATCCATGGCCGGCAGGTCGTCATGGATAAGAGAATACGTGTGCATGCATTCGAGAGCACAGGCAATCGGTAGGAGATTGTTTGTGGTTGCCGGACTGTTGTCAAGAGCCTCACCGGTTGCCAGGCAGAGAATCGGCCGAATCCGTTTTCCGCCGGCAAAGAGACTGTAACGCATGGCTTCAATATGCTTGACAAACGGGCCAGTGGCCTGCAGCGTCAAGGCTTTCAAGCCATCTTCTACGGCTTGCTGCTTGTCATTTAAATAGCTCTTTATGTCCACTTTCCGGTCCTTCAAAGGGGCTTGATTCAAGTTTGCCATCTTTTTCGAGGAGAATTTCAACCTTGGCCCGAGCCTCATTCAGTTGCTCATGACAAAAACCGGCGAGTTTGATACCCTCATCAAATTTTTTCAAACTATTTTCCAGGCTTTCTTCACCACCGGCAAGTTCTTCGGTTATTTGTTCAAGTCGGGCAAGGGCCGCTTCAAAGGATTTTTTCGCCATATTGTACAGGATCTTGCGGAATAAAAGGGGGTTGCTTAGGATTAGCTTTCAGGCTAGAACTACCACCATGAAAATAGCTTCAATACCATTGCTAACAAATCATAAATGGCAGAAAAAAGCATCTTATATTCCCCTGGAGGATGGATGTCGAGGGGAAAAATCTGATACACTTTGGTTTTAGGATAGGCGTGACATGTGATGATGGTATTTCCACAATGAGTGCAAGGAAATGATTGTAACTATAGATCTTTTTACCCGGTGGCTAGCAATCGAAAAGGGTTATTCCGAGCATACGGTCATCGGCTATCGCCGTGATCTTCTCGAGTTTTCCCGTTTGTTGGGAGAGAATACAGGCTTGGCAGGGGTATCTGCCGGGCATGTCCGCACCTTTATCGTCAGCCTGCATGGCCATAACTGCAGTGGCTCGGTGGCAAGAAAGCTCTCGGCCCTACGGACCTTCTTCCGCTTTGCTGTGCGTCGTGGGCTAGTGAAAACCGATCCGTTGACCGGGATAGCCGGGCCAAAGGCCGGCCGGTTTATTCCCGTTTTTCTTACCGTCGATGAAACCTTCGCCCTCCTTGAGGCGCCGGAAGTTCAGGACACCTATATGTATCGGGACAGGGCTATGCTTGAGCTCCTTTACTCAACGGGAATGCGGGTTTCCGAGCTGGTGACGCGGGATGTTGCCGACCTTGATTTCGTTTTGGAAGTGCTTAGGGTACGGGGCAAAGGAAATAAAGAGCGCTTGGTTCCCGTTGGCCGGCCGGCCATAGAAGCAGTGAATGGCTGGCTACCGCAGCGGTTGCAGTTGATTCGTGAGCGGGCCGGGCGGGGAAGGGCGGTTGAGCTGGCAGCTTTGTTTCTTAACGGAAGAGGGGGGCGTCTGTCCACCCGAAGCGTTGAACGGTCCGTGAAAGCGTACGGGGAGCGGGCGGGAATCTCCCAGATGGTGACGCCGCACGCCCTGCGCCACTCGTTTGCCACCCATCTCCTGGAAATGGGGGCTGATCTTCGGTCGGTACAGGAGCTGTTGGGTCATGCCAGTCTGTCGACTACGCAAAGGTACACCCATCTGACCCTCGATCATCTGGCCAATGTGTATGATCAGGCTCATCCCTTGTCGAACCCGGAAAAAAAGAAGAGTTAATTGCCGCAGGAACGGTTTTTTCCTCGGTTATGGTGGAAGTGCAATTTTAAAACTTGGAACAAAATATCAATGAAAATACGATCTACGACAATTCTCGCTGTGCGCCACAATGGGCAGGTCGCTTTGGCCGGAGACGGTCAGGTATCCTTGGGTAATACCATCATGAAGCATCAGGCCCGCAAGGTGCGAAGGCTCTACCATGACCGGGTAATCACCGGCTTTGCCGGGGCGACCGCCGATGCCTTCACCCTGTATGATAAATTAGAGCAGAAACTTGAACAATATAGCGGCAACCTCCAGAGAGCAGCAGTTGAGTTGGCGAAGGATTGGCGTACCGATAAATTCCTGCGACGGCTGGAAGCGATGCTGATAGCCGTTGACAAGGATCATTCCCTCCTGCTTTCCGGAACAGGGGATGTTATCGAGGCCGATAAGGGAATTTTGGCAATAGGTTCGGGTGGTCCCTATGCCCAGGCGGCGGCTCTGGCATTGATCCAGCATAGTGATCTCGACGCCGAAGCGATCTGTCGGGCATCCATGGAAATTGCTGCAAATATTTGCGTATTCACTAATAATTCAATCATCGTTGAGAAAATATGATTTCCGATCAGTCATTTACCCCGAAGGAAACACTTGCGGAGTTGGACAAGTACATAGTCGGCCAGGCTGCTGCCAAGCGCTCGGTGGCCATAGCTCTGCGTAACCGCTGGCGACGGCGTCATGTGCCCTTGCCGCTTCGGGAAGAAATAGCACCGAAAAATATCATCATGATAGGTCCCACAGGGGTTGGCAAGACGGAGATTGCCAGGCGTCTTGCTACGCTTGCCCAATCGCCTTTTATCAAGGTCGAGGCGTCAAAATACACCGAGGTGGGATATGTTGGCCGGGATGTTGAGTCGATGGTCCGCGATCTCGTCGATCTTGCTGTAAATATGGTAAAAGAGGAAGAAAAAAACCGCATCGAAGGTGTGGCGGAGGCCAATGCCGAAGACCGGATACTCGATCTGCTCCTGCCTCCCGGGCCAGGTTCCCTTGCGGCAATGGGCCCGGACGGAGGCCATTCCTTCACTATTCAAGATCCTGATTTACCGATAAAAAGGGAAAAGGATTTGCCCGGTGAAAATACTACCCGCGAAAAATTTAGAAAAATGCTGAGAGACGGCAAACTTGACGATCGTGAGATTGAGGTTTCTCTCAGTGAATCGAAATCAATGCCGATGGTCGAGATCATGACCACCTCCGGTATGGAGGATATGCAGTCCAATCTTCAGGACGCCTTCAGCAAAATTTTCCCCAGAAAGAAGAAAAAATGCAAGATGAAGGTGCCGGAGGCGATGGAGGCCACCAAAAAAGAGGAGATGGAAAAACTTGTCGATATGGACAAAGTCATCAAGGAAGCTCTCCGGCGCACGGAAGAGTCGGGGATTATTTTCCTCGACGAGATCGACAAGATCGCTTCGCGGGGCGGTGGTGGTTCCCATGGCCCGGAGGTTTCGCGGGAGGGGGTGCAGCGTGACCTGTTGCCGATTGTTGAAGGGGCAACGGTTACCACCAAACATGGCATGGTAAAGACCGATCATATCCTTTTCATTGCCAGCGGCGCCTTTCACATGAGCAAGCCCTCCGACCTTATCCCTGAGTTGCAGGGCCGTTTCCCAATTCGGGTCGAACTGCATTCCCTTGGCAAAGAGGAGTTTGTCCGCATTCTCACCGAGCCCGAAAATGCCCTGATCAAGCAATATGTGGCCCTCATGTTGACAGAGGGGATCGAGTTGATTTTTGAGGACGACGCCATCGAAGAAATTGCCGCAATTGCCGTCGAAGTCAATGAAACTACCGAAGAGATCGGCGCTCGCCGCCTGCATACGGTTATGGAACGGGTACTGGACACTCTGTCGTTTGATGCCTCGGAGCTTACCGGTACCAGCTTTGTGGTCACTGCAGATTATGTGCGTAAGCAGCTTTCGGATATAGTGAAAGATCAGGACCTCAGCCGCTTCATTCTTTAGAGTGGCTGAGGTGGAAAAAGGTCAGAGACCAATATGTTCTTAAAGTTTTGGCAAAAGAAGGCAAAAAACAACTGTGGCAACGGGTTGCCGAAGGGCATGCAAGCACACGGCATCGACCCGGAGATGCATTATTGCCAATCCTGCAACGCAGAATATCGGTTGGACATGCCCCTCTGTCCGGTTTGCCGTATACCGCTGGTCAGCGGTACTGAAAAGCTGGAGAAGCTGGCGCGGGAGCAGGATCGTCATGCCGGTCGATCCATGGAGTTGCAACCGGGAACTGAGCTGGTGAGTATTCGCAAAGGGCCATTACGGGACATGAAATATCTGCTGAACATCTTGGAACAGGGTTTCATTCCAGGACTTCTCAGTGGCGATGAAAGCGGCTGCGGCAAAGGGTGCTGCGGTCCGGAGATGTACCTGCAAATCCGCAAAGACGATGTTGATCAGGCTTTGGAGATCCTGGCAAAGGACTTTGTCAGAAGCACAGCCTTGGACGATCATGATCTCTGTAACGCCGCCGCGGTTTTTGATCCCACTGCCACCGCGACGGTATGTCCGGCCTGCGGCTGCACGTTTTCACCTTCGGTTGGCGCCTGTCCCGGGTGCGGCCTTTGTTTTGAATAGCTTGACACCTCAGTTTGCCTTTGCCTGTTGATTATTTTCCCAACGCTTTTTCTTTTGGGTCAGGATAATCGGTTTCTTGCTGAAGGTTACCGCTTTATATTTGAGAATTTCTTCAATCATGTCGGTGAGCTGCCGGCAGGGTTTAATGGTAAGATCTTTTAATACCTCGATATCCACCTCACCTCTGCCGGGAAAATGCAGGGTAAGCAGCACCGGACAGGAGCCGTGAAACTGATACAGGGCTTTTTTGATTTTTTCCATCTGCTGCCGGGAAAGTTTATCCACCTCAAGTTTTATCTTCGCCGACTCGGTGTATTTTTCTCTGGCTACGGCCAGTGAATCTATACTATCGGCAATGATTTTCGGTCCCCTCTCGTCTTTTTTCACCGTACCTTGAATAATTACCGGATCGGTTGACGAGAGGATGTCTTCACAGCTGCTGTAAGCATCCGGAAAGACAATAACCTCAATCGATTCATAGATATCTTCAACAGTCAGAAAGGCCATCGGGTCGCCCCGTTTGCTCTTATGTTTCTTGCAGGTACGTATAAGGCCGCCGATGCGTATCGGCTGGTCGTCGGTCATCTCAGCCAGATCCTGGATGGTGCAGTCGATGACGGTTTTGATTTCTTGCAGGGCGTCATCAAGCGGGTGGCCGGTGATATAGAAACCGACGGTCTCTTTTTCGAAGGCAAGCTTTTTCCGATCATCCCACTCCGGCATATCAGGCATTACCAACGCGCCGATTTCCTGTTGTTTTGCCTTTGGCGCCACCGAAAAGAGTGACATCTGGCCACTTAGCAGGTCGCGTTGTACAGACTTCGCCTGTTCCATGGCCTTGTCGAGGACGGCGAAGTACTGCGACCGTTTATTGCCGAGTGAGTCGAAGGAACCGGATTTGATGAGACTCTCTATGACCCGACTGTTTACCCTGCGGGAGTCGATGCGGTTGCAGAAGTCGCCGAAAGAAGTGTACTTGCCGTTTTTCTCGCGTTCTTCAATGACCGAGTCGAGAGCCGATTCGCCAACGTTTTTCACCGCTGCCAGGCCGAAGCGGATTCGATCATTGATGACGCTGAAGTCTTTGACACTTTCATTGATGTCTGGAGGGAGCACCTCAATAGTGTGTTCCTTGCATTCGTTGATATACAGCACCACCTTGTCGGTGTTGGTCATGTCGCAGGAAAGGAGGGCGGCCATGAGCTGGGGCATGTAGTGTGCCTTCAGGTAAGCAGTCTGGTAGGCAACCAGGGCGTAGGCTGCGGAATGCGATTTGTTGAAACCATAGCCGGCAAATTTTGCCATGAGATCGAAAATATATTCAGCCTTGTCGGCCGGGTGGCCGTTCTTCACCGCTCCAGCCATGAATTTTGATTTCTCCGCATTCATTGCTTCGGGGATCTTTTTACCCATCGCCCGGCGCAGGATATCGGCATCGCCAAGGGAATAACTTGCCAGAATATTGGCTATTTTCATAACCTGTTCCTGGTAGACTATGACCCCATAGGTTTCCTCCAGCACCGATTTAATGTCCGGTAACGGGTAGTTGGCGGTTTTCCGGTGGTGTTTGGTTTCGACGAAATCATCGACCATCCCCGAATCCAGCGGGCCGGGGCGGTAGAGGGCGACCAAGGCGATAAGATCGCTGAACTGTTCCGGGGCGAGTTTAACCAAGAGTTCGCGCATCCCGGAACTCTCCAATTGGAAGACTCCCTGCGCGTCACCGCGACAGAGGAGGTCGAAGGTTTTCGCATCGTCCATGGGGATGGCATCGATATTCAAGTCGGTACCGATATCTTTTTTAATATGCTTCAGGGCCTTGTCGATGACGGTAAGCGTCTTCAAACCGAGAAAATCGAACTTTATTAATCCGGTCATTTCGGTATGTTTCATGTCGTACTGGGTGAGGGTCTCGTCGTTACTCCCTCGGCACGTCGGTACATACTGGGTCATGGGTCCGGGTGACACCACCACCCCGGCGGCGTGGGTCGAGGTATGGCGGGCCAGTCCTTCCAGGGTTTTTGACACCGCCAGGAGTTCGGCAATCCGCGGGTCATGGTCGGCAGCCTCCTGGAGCTTCGGCTCCTCGGCCATGGCCTTTTTTATAGTCATCTTCAGTTGGTCCGGGATCAGCTTGGCCACCTTATCCACCTCTCCATAGGGGATATCAAGTGCCCTGCCGACATCGCGGATAACCCCGCGCGCTTTCATTGACCCGTAGGTAACTATCTGGGCGACATGTTCTGCACCGCCATATTTTTGACGAACGTATTCAATGACTTCGCCGCGTCTCTCCTGACAAAAATCGATATCGAAATCCGGCATTGATTTACGTTCAATATTGAGAAAACGTTCAAAGATAAGGCCGTAGGGGATGGGATCGATATTGGTGATACGCATGGCGTACGCAGCAAGACTTCCAGCCCCGGATCCTCGTCCGGGTCCGACGGGAATCTCCCGGTCTTTTGCCCAATTGATGAAGTCGGCGACGATGAGAAAATAGGCAGGAAAGCCCATCGTATTGATAACATCAATTTCTGTTTTCAGCCGCTCGGTGTAGGTTTTTTCAACTTCTACATTGAAACTGCCGGCCTTGCGCATTTCGGCGAAACGGACTTTAAGGCCATCCCAACACGCTTGCTTGAACATCGACTCAAGGGTTTCACCCTCGGGTACTGGAAAATTGGGGAAATAGTAGTCGCCGAAATTTATTTCCAGATTGCAGCGATCAGCGATTTCCTGGGTGTTGCTTATGGCTTCCGGACAATAGGCAAAACTCTTCTTCATGGTTTCCGGCGACTTGAAGTAAAGCTCGTCGGTTGAAAACTTGAAGCGGTTCCGGTCATTGATGGTTTTGCCGGTCTGAATGCACAGCAACAGTTCATGGGCGTGCGCTTCATCCCGATTGAGGTAGTGGCAATCGTTGGTTGCCACCAGCTTGATGCCCATTTCGGCGCTGAGAACTTTCAGGCCTTCGTTGACCTTCTGCTGCTCGGTCAGACCGTTCTCCTGGATCTCAAAATAGAGGCGGTCGCCAAAGATGTCGTACAACTCCTGAGCTTTAACTCTTGCGCCCTGCATGTCGCCCCTGCCGATCAAGTAGGGTACATTGCCATGCAGGCAGGCGGTCATGGCGATAATCCCTTCGCTGTGTTTCTCGAGGGCCTGCATGTCGATGCGGGGCTTGTAATAGAACCCTTCAAATTGTGCGATGCTGGCGAGCTTCATGAGGTTTTGGTAGCCGGTATGATTCATTGCCAGAAGGACGATATGATAGGCAATATGGCCGTCAACAGCCTTTCTTTCCCGCATGTCACCCGGAGCCACATACAACTCACAGCCAACTATTGGTTTAATACCGGCTTTTTTCGCCTTGGAGTAGAACTCAAGGGCTCCAAACATTGCTCCGTGATCGGTGACCGCGACACTGTCCATGCCGTATTCCTTACATTTATCGAGGAGATCGGCTATGCGAATGGCTCCATCAAGGAGACTGTATTGGGTATGAACATGGAGATGGGTGAAACCTGCACTCATAGTACCTTTTATCCTTTTCTGTAATTAGGTGGAGGAGTCGAGTATAATTCCAACGATTATAAAGAGTTTCGGCATCCTTTATTGCTCCAACGATTGGAGATTTCGTGAGAAACATTATCAACCATTGATGAATGTTGTGTAATAGCATAGAATACCCGTTTTTGCACAGATACTTGGGGCAATAATACGGCACCTGCCGCGGCATTTGGGCAGGAAGCTGCGCCTGCAGGCCTTTTGAACCACAATTGAGAATCTCAGACAATCTTAATTCTCCTTTCTCCTTTCCTCATTTCGTTGTGCCCATCATTATCTTTTTGCCGATCGATATTAAAACGTTCTTTCAGTTTGGCGTAGGAAACATACTCGGTCTCTCTAGCTGAAGGGGTGAGGAACGACTCCAGTTTGGTCTTGAGAATGACCGGATTAACCTCGGAGTTGATGGCTATCACTCCCTCCATGATAATTTTTTGCAACAGGAGTTCCTGGTTTGTCCTTTCCCTTACTGTGGCGGCAAAAGGCAGGAAGAAAAACGTGGAGAACACCAATCCGTACAAGGTTGCGGAAAGGGCGACGGGAATAGCCTTGAGTATTATTGAAGTATCACCAATTCCCCCAATCATGGTTATGAGACCAACCACTGATCCAATGAGACCAAACGTTGGAAAATAATTAGCAATTGTTCTGAGTGCTCGCTCGGAGTCTTCTCTTCTTAGTCTAAAGAAATACATTTCGGTGTTCAGGATTTCGCGGATTTGTTCTATTCTATATCTATCAACAAGACAGCCGAGGGCGCGCCTGAGAAAAAGGACGGTGGTTTCATTTTCCTGATTTTGCAAGGCCAGGATTCCCTCTATCCGTGAGCGAATAGACAGATCAATGAGAATGGTAATTATTTCTGTTTCCTTGGTCATTGGCTTGCGATACGCACTGACGAGTACTCTAAAGACATTGCGTAATTGATCGAATTTATAGCTGAGAAGGGTAGCCGCGAAGGTTCCGAAAATGACGACCAACGCACCGGAAAGGCTGAAATACAAGCCGATATTGCCATTCAGTGCAAAGCCGAGGAGGAAGAGAAGGACACTTAAGATGAGGCCAATGAGATTTTTGTATTTCATGAGGATCTTCTTGTCGTTATTTTAGATTTTCGGCGGTTGCCGGCAGTGGTTCGGGCAGTCGTTTGGAAATTATAATCTCTACTCTTCGGTTTTTCGCTCGGTTTTCGGCTGTGGTATTCGGTTCAACCGGACGATAGGAGGAATAACCGCTCACCACAAATTGATTCGGATCCATCCCTATCTCCTCAATAAGGTAACGGGCAACTGTACTTGCTCTTGCAACCGAGAGTTCCCAGTTGCTTTTGAATTTGCTGGAGCGCATAGGAATATTGTCCGTGTGACCGACTACATTTATCATATAGGGCGTTAGACGGATTACTGCAGTGACTTTCTGCAGGGATTCTCTGGCGTTTACTGACAACTCACTTTCGCCGATATTAAAAAGCAGATCACCGGTGAGGACGATACGCACTGTTTTGTCGGGAACGATATCAATTGCTGCGAATTTATTGAGGTTATCCTTTTCCAGAGCTCCTTTACCGAGCCTGTAAATTTCTTGAAACTTGTCAACTTGTGGGGAAGATTGTTCGGCTGGAAGAATCGGATTGGGGCCGAAGACATCTTCGTTTGGGAGTGGAACGGGGGGGACAGCCAGCGGTTGAACGTTCTTCTCATCTTTGACAATCAGAGTTATCTGTTTTGGTTCTACCGAGATTTTTTCGAATTCCTCTGGAGTTTTTTTGATCTCCTCATGCATTTTTTGAGGAGATTTCGGGGCGAAATTCAAGGAGGCATCTCTCTGCAGGGGCACCTCTTTATCAATTCGCACAACCTGTTTGATTTTTCCAGCGGCAATCAATGGCAAGCCGGGACGTATCGGTGAAAAGGGCAGGGTAGCTTTGCTTGAATCAAGGGTCTGAAGGGCTTCCGTGGTATCGCCACCGATGATTTCTTTCTGCCCTTTACTCAGAAACTCCTGGTTTGCCACCTGATAAGCATATAATGATAGAAAAAGTACAAACATTATCATCATGAGGTCTGCCCATCCAACTGACCAGTGCAGCGGGAGTGGCATGTCTGCCGTATAAGAGATGTCATCAACGACAAAAACGGTATTGCCATGGGTGCTTTTTTCAATTGCGGCAAGAGGCGACGAATCATTACTGCGTCTGTTCCCGGTAGGCACATCGGAAATCTCAGAAGAAGTCTCCAGGGATGGGCTTACCACCGTCTGTGCCATAGCCTGCTCTGTGTCCACCATAGGTCTTTTCCGAACTAATACATGTAGTTATCTGAGATGATAGTTAATTATGCAGAATATGATGTGTCAGTTTTCCGTGTGCTGCAGTCAAGTTCCTTGTTCGTCTTATCGGCAAATGGGGTGAATTCAATAGAAATATCATTAAAAAATCGAGGAATGTAATAATCAGACGAACGGCGTCTTCAGTAGTGATGCAGCAGTGGATATTAAAAAACCGGCTTAAAGTCAAAGAAATGGCGTGTTTCGAGTTTCCGGTAAGTCCGGGTTTCACCTCGTGCGATAAAAGAACTGGTTATGGCACCGTTGGCGGTGAACCTTACCCCCTCAAGGAATTCACCGTCGGTTATACCGGTTGCGGCAATTGCAACTTCTTTGCTGCGTATGAGATCTTGAACTCGGTAAATTTTCTCATAATCGTTTATGCCATGCTTCAAAGCTTCCTGTTTATCTCGATCATTATCGTAAATAATCTTTCCTTCAAAGTAACCACCAAGGCAACATATGGCGGCGGTGACTAAAACAGCCTCCGGAGCGAAGCCATAGCCAATGTAGATATCAGCCTTTTCACCGGTAATTGCCGCGAGACAGCCGGAGACTTCACCTTCATCGATGAGCTTTATGCGGGCACCACAGCCCCTGATTTCGCTAATCAGGTCTTTATGTCGGATTTTATTGAGAATACATACGGTCACGTTTTCGGTGTATTTCTTTAACGCCCGTGCTACCCTTTTGACATTGATGATCGGCGGCTGGTTTATGTCGATTACCTCTCCTACTTGCGGGCCGACGACAATCTTATACATTATAAGGTTGGGTACCGATTGTATTGAGCCCGTCTTGGCAATGACCGCATAGGAAGTAGAGTTGTTTTTTCCGTCGGCAGCGCTACGATAGGCTTCCAAGGCAATGGTCATGAGGTCGGTTTTTTCGCCACCTTTACCCAAAATATCCGGGAGCTGATACACTTCCGGGCGATCAATAAATCTGTCATTAATGAGAACCCCTTCAATGCTCAGACGATTCAAGGTTTTAGTAATCGCTTTCCGGGTTTGATTGAGTATGTCTCTATGATCCCCAAGCCCTTGCAAACGTGCGGCCGTCAGTGCCGCTATTTCTGTCGCTCGAACAATTTCCATTCCGTAGTTGGTATCCATGATAGATCAAAGGTGCAGGGTTAAAGGGGGGTTGAATGCGAACCGTTTTGTCCGGCACATTGCACTAACCGTTGCATGATTGCATCTCGCTCCTGCCGGAGTTTCTTCCCGGCGATGGTGTCTTTAATTTTCATAGGTTGCGGAAATTCGTCGATAAGTTCAATGTCTAAGGGAGCTGATTCGAGCTTTCTTTCTGCTTCCATAATTTCACTTGGGGTGGGCAGAATGATACCATAAAGTTGGTAGGGGGTATGGACCAGCGAATGTCCCCGATTGTAATAGGCCGCGGCAAAACCACCGTCAACGTTGATGGCCACTCCGTCTTCGCTGGCCATCAGAATGCCTTTTTTGTAATTTACCGGGGTGTGACCAAAGATAACCCGTTGCACGCCAAATTCCAGTTGCATCTTGCGCTTAAAGGCACTGGTCTGCATATTGTCCTTCCAGAAGAGGCTTCTTTCAGCATGTGCCGCCTTATCCTTTAGAAAATATCTTTCAAAAGTTTTCATTGCATGTTTGCCGAAAAAAGGCGATTTGGGGCCGCACCAGAGGTAGAAGAAAAGGGATTGATCCTCATGGGTTTGGGGCAAGCCCGCCAGGTATTTTTCTCCGACGCGGGAGATGGTGTCCTGAATGAATGTGAGCAAATCTTTGCCTTTGCGGCCCAGAAATGTTTCGAATTCTCCCTCGGCTGTTGATGGGACCAAAGCGTGGATGTTCAGGAAATTGTTTTGTATATGATAGGTCTTGCCTTTGGTGAAGAGAAACTTGAGGAGACGTTTTAAGCGTTTGTTGCTAGTGAATTGGATGGTTAAATCATCTATTATTTTCTGTTCTTCATCCGTTAATTTGCCTGGATCATTACAGTCCAAGGTGGGAAAATGGCTATCGTTGAGCATCTCGGTATTGTTTGAGCGAAGGATTGCTGCGAGGCGATCCAGCCACAATCTCTTCTCCATTTCGTACATGGGAAAGTCGCGAATAGTCCGTTCTTCGAGTTTAAACTGGATAATCGACAGGGCCTTTTCCATGGAGCGGCCTTTGTTGGTTTTTGCCTTGAAATTACCGGTAGCCAGTTCAACCGGATAGGTGCGTTCTGCAAAATCGGCCAATTGCGAGCTATCAAAACCCAATCGATCAAGAAATTCGAAATGGTCGTAGCGACAGGTGATTCGTAACGCTTCGGCAATAAGCGAACGGTTGCCGGATGCTGCTCCCATCCACAGGATATCGTGGTTGCCATAAACATAATCAACCATGTCTTTATAGAAATGTGACGACAATATTCGGAGAATTTTGTCAGGCTGTGGCCCACGGTCAAAGACATCGCCCAAAACCTGAATGCGGTCGAGCAATACCTGACGAATGGTATAAGAGAGGTGGGCGATCAGTCGGTTCGAGATAATAGCTTCTTCGAAAATGGGGTCCGGCACCGGCAGGCCGGACAGGAGTCTGTTGATTATGTCCCGGAATTCCGGACGGAAGATCTCTGTCCCATGCGATTTGATATTGGTGAGCTTATATTTGAGTACTTGTACCAGGCAGAGGATAACATCCTGCATATCCATCTGGATGATGTCGTCGATGAGATATTGCTGTTTTCTAATGATTTTAGTCAAATATTGGATTTTTTCAGAACTGAATGTGTTCGGTAAAGCCTCTTTGCAGGTTTGGAACAGCATGCCGAAACGGCCACGAAGGATGGATTTAAACCGGTCTCCTTCACCGTGCAGATCACTTATCCATAAGGTGGTGGGGATATTGGAATTAAGTTCGAGATCGAGATCCAACAATTTACTGGAGAGTTTATCTATCTCACTGACCTGGATCTCGATTGAGCGATTGCTCTCACCACTTTGTTTCGGTAAGGGAGACATAGCACCACCAATTATCAAAAGGGTTGAAAAATGATTAGGGACCATTAATGAAATTGAAATGCATGATTTAATTTTGAACGACGGCTTAATAGGAAATGTGCACCATATCCTTCACGAACTTTTTACAACTCGCCGTTAAAAGTTTAATATATCAAAAGAATGGTCAATAACCTAGGAAATCTATAACAATCACGATTCATTGTGATTGTTCGTATGGGGGAGATTCTGTTGGCAACAGAGGAGGGGGTGTGCAAGAACGCCAAAAGCCCCTGAGAGGATTGCTCTCAGGGGCTTTTGGTTAGAAAAAATCGGCGGTGACCTACTCTCCCACACAGTTACCCATG
>Ga0105047_10000218_pt1 | contig 88990 bp, 76 predicted proteins | sample MAT04_FD_78384 | JGI IMG/M metagenome (GOLD analysis project Ga0105047, IMG submission 78384) | Freshwater microbial communities from Lake Fryxell liftoff mats and glacier meltwater in Antarctica - MAT-04 (megahit assembly) | ecosystem: Environmental > Aquatic > Freshwater > Ice > Liftoff... | reverse complement strand
CGCGGATTTCTTTTTGAAGGGTAAGCGATCATTTTGGTTGGTCGGCTTTTGGCGGGAGGAATTCTGGTTTCTTGGAGTGCAGGGTAAAGGGCGGCATAGCACAAAAACGCACAGAAACGCACAGAAACGCACAATTTAAATAAAAAATTTTTCGTTTGTATCATCCGACTGGTTAGCCGGTTGCAATAACCCGAACGCTTGTTCTGTTTTTATAATTTTACCATGAGCACGCAAACCAGATACGGAAACTTAAGGGTCCAAAACAGTCAATAACTGGCGCTGCACCATTAAAGAGTGAACCTGCCTCACGGCAGGTTCAGAAAACCATATTTTGGGTATTTCAAGCGATTTACCGCCACATTTAGTGCCCACGGCAGGAGTCGAACCCGCAACCTACTGATCCGAAGTCAGGCGCTCTATCCATTGAGCTACGTAGGCATGCGCCTGTTTTGCCTGGCGCAGCGCAAATTATACCGCAATTGGCTAGAAACCCGCCGTCAAGACCTCATCCAGATGTTCGAGGGCTTCGGCGAAATTCTTGCGGCCCAGGCCGAGGCGAAAGTAACCACCGTGGTGATCGAACATTTCGCCGGGGACGATCATGACACCTTGCTGGTCGAGGGCAAGCTGGCAGAGCTGTTCGAGCGGTATACCGCCCTTCCAGCATGGGAAAGCGATCGAACCGGCGCACGGTGCAAGCCAGCCGATTTTGTCTGCGTGACGGCTGCAAAACTGCTGAGCAGCATGCAGGTTGGCGCGGATAATCTCCAGGTTGCGCGCAACGATGCGTTCGGTGTTTTGAAGCGCAATCAACCCGAGGATTTCGCCGGGAGCGCTGTTGCAGATGGTGGTGTAATCCTTGTATTCGAGCCAACGCTCCACAAGCCCAGGTTCGGTGCCTGTCAGCCAGCCCACGCGCAGGCCAGGCAAGGCAAAAGACTTCGAGAGCCCTGAAAGAGAGATGCCTTTCTCATAAACCTGCGCAACAGACGGCAGGCGCTGGACAGGGTCAAATTCCAGTAAGCGGTACATTTCATCGGAGAAAACAACTAAACCGTAACTACGCGCAATCGCAAGCATGGCATCAAATAGTTCGAGCGGCGGTAAAAAACCAGTGGGGTTATTGGGAAAATTAATCACCAGCAAACGGGTGCGCGGGGTGATGGCGGATTTCAATTCTTCCAAATCAAGCGTCCAGCCATCAGTACCCGGGTGTAATTGCCAGGGTGTTACCGGGCAGCCAATTGAGCGCGCAATCTCTGTCAGCGATTGGTAAGATGGGGCAAGCGCAATAACGTGATCGCCGGGGGACAGCAGGGTTTGCATGGCGATAAAGATCGCTTCTTCCGGTACGGCGATCAGAGTATGCTCTGGACCAAGGCCGGGATATAAGCGGGCTACTTGTTGCCGAAGCAACGGATGACCGGGTGATTCGGTGTAGCCCAACTTGAGATCACGCCACAGAGCGAGGATTTCGGGCGAGGCCATCTCCAAGAGTTCGGCCATCCCCAAGCTTTCACAATCGGACGAGCTCAGCAGGTATTTAACACTGAATTCGTATTGTGCAAAATATCGTTCGAGCTTAAAAGGATTGATTGGCATATCGTCCTCCATGTTAATTTTTTGAAATTATACCCAACGAGGCCACAAACATGCGATCTTTTTCTAGCGAAAAGCCGCAATTTGTGCCCGCGGGTATTATATACAACATGCCTAATCCCAGGTTTTCTTCCATTTCGGAAGTAAAATATTGTTATCATATTCCCAAAGTAGATTGTTTGCATCTGCAAAAAATGCAAGCTATTTAAATAGCAAAAGTAGCTTTTGATTAAGTCAAAACAACTGATAATAGCCCTGCCAACTGACGTTTTTTGGCTTATAATGAATTGGTTTTGTTCTTTTTTTCACAAACAAACCATGCCATAATAACAACCGCATTGCGGAATTCTAAAAGGACGATTAATTATATGACCACACCAACCCCTATCAATAAAGAAACCTGGTCGCGCTTTGACCCTTCACATGATGTTTACCAATACACGGCAAACCCACTCAAGAGCATTTTTGCTCCACAGAACGTGGCCGTAATTGGGGCGACCGAAAAGGAAGGCAGCGTAGGCCGCACCATCCTGTGGAACCTGATCAGCAGCCCGTTTGGCGGCGCAGTCTTTCCGATCAATCCCAAGCGCTCCAGCCTGCTTGGGATTAAGGCTTACCCGAGTATCAAGGAGGTTCCCGACCAGGTTGATCTGGCAGTGATTGTCACGCCATCCACCAGCATCCCAGGTATCATCCAGGAATGCGCCGAGGCAGGAGTCAAAGGCGCCATCGTCATCTCGGCGGGCTTCAAGGAAATCGGACCGGCGGGCGTGGAATTGGAACGACAACTGCTTGAGAATGCACGCAAAGGCGGAATGCGCGTGGTTGGCCCGAACTGCCTGGGCGTGATGAACCCGATCAGCGGCCTGAATGCCACTTTTGCAGCAGGCATGGCGCGCAAGGGGCATGTGGCTTTCATCAGCCAATCCGGCGCGTTGTGCACCGCAGTATTAGACTGGTCGTTCAAGGAAAATGTAGGCTTCTCAGCCTTCGTTTCCGTTGGCTCCATGTTGGATGTGGACTGGGGCGACCTGATCTACTACCTGGGTGATGACCCGCATACTGACAGCATCGTGATTTACATGGAAAGCATCGGCGATGCGCGCTCATTCCTTTCCGCTGCGCGCGAAGTGGCTTTGACCAAACCGATCATCGTAATCAAGCCAGGCCGGACTGAAGGCGCCGCACGCGCAGCAGCATCGCACACGGGTTCATTGACCGGCTCTGACGAGGTACTGGAAGCCGCTTTCCGCCGCGCCGGTGTCCTGCGCGTCAACAGCATCAGCGAAATCTTCTCGATGGCCGAAGTGCTTGGCCGCCAGCCGCGCCCCAAGGGACCGCGCCTGACCATTCTGACCAACGCGGGCGGCCCGGGAGTTCTGGCAACCGATACGCTCCTGACCACTGGTGGCGAGCTTGCTGAAATCTCGGGTGAAACCATGAGCAAGTTGAATGAATTTTTGCCAGCATCATGGAGTCATAACAACCCGATCGATATCATTGGGGATGCTGACCCGCAGCGTTATGCCAAGTCGTTGGAGGTTGCCGCTCAGGACCCCAACAGCGATGGATTACTGGTCATTCTGACCCCACAAGCCATGACCGATCCGACGGCAACAGCCGAGGCGCTTAAGTCATACGCAAAGAGTTACGACAAGCCAATCTTAGCCTCCTGGTCTGGCGGCAAGGAAGTTGCTGCCGGTGAAGCCATTCTGAACAAGGCGGGCATCCCGACCTTTGAATATCCAGATGATGCTGCGCGAGCCTTTACTTATATGTGGCAATCCTCTTATAACTTGCGCACACTTTACGAAACCCCCTCTCTACCAGACGATGAAGGCGCCGGACCAGACCGTGAGAAGGCTAAATCGATCATCGACCATGTGCGCGCCAGCGGACGGGAACTGCTGACGGAAGCCGAATCCAAGCAGCTTCTGGCGGCTTATGGCATTCCCACCACCCCAACCCTGATTGCCACATCAGCCAAAGAGGCCGGAGAAATGGCTGCAAGCCTGGGCTTCCCAGTTGTGCTCAAGCTGCACTCCGAAACCATCACCCACAAAACAGATGTGGGCGGCGTAAAACTCAACTTGCAGGATACTGAATCGGTGGCAGCCGCTTACGAAGCCATCCAGTCTTCCGTCACTGAAAAAGCCGGGGCTGAACACTTCCTGGGGGTCACAGTCCAACCTATGATTAAAGCTGAAGGGTACGAATTGATCATTGGCTCCAGCATCGACCCACAATTTGGGCCAGTTCTGCTCTTTGGCACCGGTGGGCAACTCGTAGAAGTTTTTAAGGATCGCGCGCTGGCTCTGCCTCCGCTCAACACCACCCTGGCGTTGCGCATGATCGAACGCACCAAGATTTACACTGCGCTCAAGGGTGTTCGTGGGCGTAAGCCGGTGGATATTGAAGCGCTGGAAAAGCTACTGGTGCGCTTTAGTCAACTTGTGGTAGAACAACGCTGGATCAAAGAACTTGATATTAACCCACTGATCGCATCGCCCGAAGGATTGCTGGCCCTGGACGGTCGGGTAGTTCTGTACGGCAAGGACGTTCCTGAATCTACTTTGCCCAAGCTGGCAATCCGCCCGTATCCAAATCGCTATGTTGGGAAGTGGACAATGCGCAGCGGGCGCGAAGTAACCATCCGCCCGATCCGCGCAGAAGATGAACCGCTCATGCAGCGATTCCACGAGACACTCTCGGATCGTTCGGTATATCTGCGCTTCCTTTCGCCGATGCTGCTGAGTGAACGCGTAACCCACGAGCGTCTTTCGCGCGTGTGTCACAGCGATTACGCTCGCGAGGTAGCGCTGGTGATCGAGATTGAAGAAAATAATGAACGCGCGATCATCGGTGTAGGCCGCCTCAGCAAGTTCCGTGGTGAAGATGAAGAAGCCCGGATGAGTATGCTGGTCAGCGACAAGTATCAGGGCGAAGGAATTGGCATGGAACTGGTGCGCCGTCTGATCACTGCCGCAAAGCATGAGAAAATCAAGCGCATTATAGGCGTGATGTCAAAGGAAAACGAAGCCATGCAGAAACTATGCCGCAAAGCCGGGTTCTCGAGCTTCTCTTCCAACGCCAAAACCGGCATGATCGAAGCCACGCTGTTGTTGTAATTCTCAGATGTAAAACTCCCCTGACTCCCTTTTACCGGAGTCAGGGGAGTTTTTTTATTTCTCAGAAAATCTGTGGTTTAATCATCCGTATGCTTACCAGCTTTGAAATCCGTGTTTGCGAAAACCCTGCCTGCGGGTTGCGTTATCCGTTGGTGAAAGGACACCCTTTTGGCGAACGCTGTCCACGATGCATGGGGAGCACTGCGATTGCACTCAGCCGCACCCTGACAACCGAACCTGCCTCAACGATTTTCCAATCAGCGGTGAAGATCGAAGGGCTTCTGGATAACATCCGTTCTGCCTGGAATGTCGGCGCTATTTTTCGCACAGCAGATGGACTGGGTGTGCAAAAGTTGCACCTGTGTGGGTTTACGCCAACACCTGAAAACACATCTGTGGCCAAAACTGCGCTTGGGGCCGATCAAAACATCCCATGGACATACGCCCCGAACGCGCTTTATGCAGCCCAAACGCTTATTGCAGAGGGCGCACGCCTTTGGGCGCTGGAGCAGGATGAACGAGCGATTTCAATTGAGAATGCAAAAATTTCCGGCGATCAGCGTCTGGTGCTGATTGCCGGAAATGAAGTCACGGGTGTGGACCCCGCCCTGTTGGATATTTGCGAACGGATTGTTTATATTCCCATGCAGGGCAAAAAGCGGTCGTTAAATGTGGAAGTTGCCTTCGGAGTGGCAGCAGCTGCGTTGAAAAGCAGCCTGGCTGCGGGGCAACCATAGAGGTGAATATCGATTTAATAAATAACTTAAGCCCAAAAAAGCGGCCTGAATCAAATGTTACGCGTTGATTTCTTCAAGACGATTGATGATCGCTTGCCAACCAGGGGTTCCATGCAAGTTGAGTAAATAACGCGACTCCTGAATGTTATCCAAGTCGTCAAACCCGTGATCAATAGCCTGCTGTAAATAGTTTAACGCCTTTTCGGTTTCGCCAATCAAGGCAGCATCGCAGGCAGCGCCCCAATACACCCAATCAGATACATCCCCGAGCGCAAAGGATTTTTCATAAAAAGTTAGCGCTTCGGCGTAATCAGCGCGCCCGTGCGCAAAATATCCATTGTGTGCCAGGTTAGCTGCATCATCGAACCAACCAATATAAACCGGGTAATCCTGCACTTTTTCAAACCCGGCTTTGAGCGCAGTGGCGCCAGAGGCTGAGTTACTGGTATTGCAGTGCCAACCAACCCCAGCAATGTCTTTCACGCGGGCCATTTCGAGAAAAGCATGCGACAAAAGCGTCCCCAAACCTTGGCGCTGATAGTCTTCATGCGTGGCAATGCCCACTTCACAGCGATGCCCGGTATTGTATTCAGACAGGCACCAACCTGCGATTTCGTCGCCATGGGTAAGTACGACACCAAAGCTCTTTTCAAGAAAATCCTGTACGGACTCGCGTTCCGAGCACATCTCATCGGTGAGAAACTCGGGGTTCTGCCACTTTTCAGTCAGCAGAGCCGCATCTGCGGTGCGCACGCTGAAACCATCTGGCAGCCGGCTTTTCCAATCACGGCGCTGCGCTTTGGCAGCGTAATAGGAACGCTGCGATTTGATGGGATATTTTTGCGCCAGCATGGCAGTGACGAAGGTTTCCCATTTTTCGGAAGGAAAATGCACAATGTAAGAATTAATGCCCGCTTTCCAGGCGCTCAGGGCATAATTTTCCAGAAAAATCTTGCGCGCGGCCGCAATTAAATCCGTATTACCTGGCGCCCCTGCCAGATAAAAACGGTGACCGCTCCAGGTGATGGCGGTTTGAGGGTGCAGGATATTGTCCACATAAATTGGCGCATCCACATTGCCTGCCAGAATTGCCTGAAGGGGCAGGTGGATATCCAGCTTGCGAAACAACGGCCGAACACGTTCGTAGTCAATGCGATTGAGTTCGTACAAAGTTATTACTCCGGGGAAATCGATTTACGGTACTTCCACCTTCGAACCCTGGCTTTCTGGTTCAAAAAGGTTTATTTTAGTATATCAGAGGAATAGGTACCACTCAGAATCTGCGCCACCAATTGAATAGTATGTTGGGCCTGCACACCAGCCCCATCCGCAATTTGAGACCGGCAGGATGTGCCCGGAGCAGCCACGTAAGCCTGTTCAGAAGCGGCGCGGCGCGCCTCAGGCAAGAGTTTGAGTTCACCGACCTGCATGGAAACGGCGTAATGTTCATCTTCATACCCAAAAGCCCCTGCCATCCCGCAGCAACCAGTGTCCAAGACTTCGACACCATAACCGACGGCACGCAAAAGTTCAGCTGAGGCAGCGACGCCCACTGAACAACCATCCGGGTGCGGTGGCTGGGCTTTCTGATAGCAATGTCCGTGCAGCATAACCTTACCATTGTAGAAAGCAGCAGCACCATAGCGTTTGCCAACACTTTCAATCCGTCTTACATCTGTGCCGGGGCGGGAGCGGATTAGATATTCATCAATCAACCAGGAGCGCGCAACAAGTGACTCAGCCTCTACTCGCCGCTCGGGCACTAAGTCTATCAATTCATCACGTAATGTGTAAATCTCGGATGGCTCCAAGCCAACAATTGGCAACATTCTGATCGGGTCTTCATTGCGAATAGCATCCAACAAATGAACTGCATGCTGGCGAGCCGCAGTGATAAAGCCTTTGGAAATCAATGTGCGCCCGGCTCCAAAAACAGGAAGGGTTCGGACGCTAATCGAGCAAGCCTTCATGACAGCCAGAGCAGACTGCTCAACTTCAGGTTCAAAGAAGTGCGTGAAGGTATCAGGCAGCAGTAAACAGCTCTCCGCGGATGCAGTGGCCGGAATTGCATCAACCTGAGTTAAAGATTTTCTAAACTTGGGAAAAATGCGCTTATTGCTAAGCCCCAATATTTCACTCAATGCGGGCAAGGCCATCACGCTATTTGCAAGGCCGCCAAAAGGCGCACCAAAGCGGGCCAACTGCCCAATATAACCAAACAGATAATCGCGCAACGGGCGGCGGTGGGTTTCAAAGTAATGGGACTGAAATTCATATTTGAGCTTGGCCATGTCTACGCCGCTCGGACATTCTGCCTTACAGCCCTTGCAAGCCAGGCACAGATCAAGCGCCTGCTTGACCTGTTTCGGAGGCATCCTCTTTTCGCCAAGTGAAATCATGGCGCGCAACAAATTAGCCCTCCCGCGAGTTGAATATTCTTCCTCGCGCGTAGCCTGAAAGGAGGGGCACATGACTCCATCCAGTTTACGGCATACTCCCTGGCCATTACACTGCTCAATTGCGCTCTCCAACCCTTTGTTCCCCAGTCCGTGAAAATCCAGCGCCGGACTCCAGGCTGCAGCATGGTAACTTTGCCCATAACGCAGGTTGGTATCCATAGGGGGTGCGCCGGTCAACTTTTTCGGATTGAACAAGTCGTGCGGATCTGCTGATTTTTTGAGATGTTCAAAAGCCTGTACCATACTGTCGCCATAGGTTTTGCGCAGCCACTCAGCACGCACTAACCCATCACCATGTTCCGAAGACATAGCCCCACCCAGGCGAAGGGTAAGTTCCAGAACCTGCGCTGCAATTGAGCGCAGGTCATGCACGCCACTCTCCGTCTTTAAATTCAGGATAGGGCGAATATGCAGACAACCAGCCGAGGCATGTGCATAAAATGCAGCCTGTGTGCCTGTCTCATCCAAAATGCGCTGTACTTCTCGCACGAATTCTCCGAGGCGCTGAACAGGGATGGCGCAGTCTTCGATAAAGGCCACCGGGCGGGCATCCGCAGGGCGCGAGTCGAAAATCCCCAGCCCGACCTTACGCACATTCCAAACCCGCGCCTGCTCCGGGGCCGTCTCAGCAATAACCACATCAACAGACAATGCACGTGCTTTTTGGCGCAATGCCACGATATCCGAGCCAGAAAACTCAACAACCAATAACGCTGCGGGGTCGCCTTGTACAAAATTTACCTGACTGGCGTAGGCAGGGATGCTGCGCGCGAGGCGAATCAGCATTTGGGGAATGAGTTCCACGGCTGATGGGCTGCGTTCCAGCAGAGCGGGAACTGCCTCGCAAGCAGCAACGATACTACCAAAAGACAACACGCCCAGAATAGTGTGGCGTGGTTTTTTGACCAGGTTGAGTTTTGCCGAGCGAATTACCGCCAGTGTACCTTCACTACCAGCCAATAAAGTTGCCAGGTTGAAAGCAGCCGGGGCAAAATCTAGAGAAGGATAATGCGCACCTTCCCACATGGGGGGGCGGGTTGCGGACCAAGGCAGCAGATAATTCAGGCGATACCCGGCAGAATTGCGCCAACTGGCAGGCCAGTTTATGCGAATATCATCCGCAACATGGTCACGGATTTCAAAGGCTGCATTTACTATCGCCTGCTGCCGTGAATTGTTGCTTTTCTGTTGGTTGGCTTGTTCAAGCACGGGTTCCCAGACAGCCAGACTGCCATCTGAAAGAATAACCTCGGCGGAGAGCAAGTGGTCAGCAGTCATACCGTAGAGAATAGAATGAGCGCCGGTGGCATTGTTGCCTATCACGCCACCCATGGTTGCACGCTCGGCGGAAGCAGGATCGGGGCCAAACATTAAACCATGACCTGCCACAGCGCGATTCATGCCAGCCAGAATCACGCCTGGTTCGACCTGAACAGTTTGCGCCTGTGGATCAAATTCAAGGATTTTATTTAAATGCCGCGAACAATCCAGGATTAAGGCCTGCCCAATCGCCTGACCCGCCAGGCTGGAACCCGCGCCTCGCGCCAAAATGGGCACATGATATTTCGCCGCCAGTTCAACCGCCGCGATAAGGTCATCCTGGGTACGCGGTAACGCGACACCCAGCGGTTCGATCTGGTAGATGGACGCATCGGTGCTGTATAAAGAACGAGTGGCAGAATCAACTCGAACATCGCCGCTAAAATGTTTGCGTAATTCAGAAACAAAATCCAGAGAGAAAGTCATTTACGGTATCCACCTGTAATCTAAAAAATAACATCCCCACACGCACCAGGGATATTTTTACTTCAAGAGCAGGAAGTTTGCATTGAAAAGCTTAAACCCACTGTTTTCAAAGCATTGAGAGAAAAAACACCAGAGGAATTAAATATCATCTAGAAAATACGAATAAATTAATAAACTTTCGCCAGAACCCCGCAGGATAGTTCCTGATGGGGTTCTGGTCTTATTGACTACAAATTATTTCTTGCTGGCGCCCTGAGCAGCAACCGCAGCTGCGGCAGCGGCAACGGCTTCAGCATCACCCAGGTAATAATGCTTGATAGGTTTTAGATCAGAATCCAATTCATAAACAAGCGGTATGCCAGTAGGAATGTTTAATTCGGTGATTTCGCTATCAGGGATATTATCCAGGTATTTAACCATGGCGCGCAGACTGTTGCCGTGCGCGGCAATCAACACACTTTTACCGGTCTTGATCATCGGTGCGAGGGTGTTGTGCCAGTAAGGCAACACACGCTCCAGCGTGATCTTGAGCGATTCTGTGGCAGGCAATTCTTCGGGTTTCAGCCCGGCATAGCGCCGGTCAAAACGCGGGTGACGCTCGTCACTTAATTCCAACGCAGGCGGTGGTACATCATAACTGCGCCGCCAAATCTTGACCTGGGCATCCCCAAATTTTTCTGCCATTTCAGCTTTGTTCAAACCCTGCAGGGAGCCATAATGACGTTCATTTAGCTGCCAGGCGCGGATGACGGGCATCCATTCCAGATTCATTTCAGCCTGGATAATCCCCAGGGTCTTGATGGCACGTTTAAGCACAGATGTATAAGCGATATCGAACTCAAACCCGGCTTCTTTCAGTAATTGACCACCGGTGCGGGCTTCGGAAGCGCCCTGGTCGGTCAGGTCCACATCCGTCCAACCGGTAAAACGGTTTTCGAGGTTCCAGGTGCTCTGTCCGTGACGCACTAAAACCAGTTTGTACTTTGCTTCCATGTAAATCTCCTACAGACAAGATAAACCGCCAGAGGTTTACACTCCTGGCGGTTGTTGGTCAGTTAAAACTAGCGGATCGCCTTTTCGGTTTCCGTATCAAAGATATGGAAGTTATCCATATTGAGCGCTACCTGTACATCCTCGCCAGCTTTGAAACTGGTGCGGGGATCGACACGAGCAACAAAGCTGTTGCCGCCGCTAACCAGGTAGAGGTAAATTTCATTACCCATCAGTTCAATTACATCCACCTTGGCGGGCATCTTTTCGCCGTGAATGTTCGGGGGCATGAACTGGGGGTTCTTAACATCTTCAGGACGAATACCAAACACAACCTTCTTATCGACGTAGTCCATATAGGGTTTGGAGCGTTCTTCGGGGATCGCCACAGTAAAGCCCGCGGTTTCCACGTAAAGCCTGCCGTCTTGCTTCTTGATCTTACCGGGGAAGAAGTTCATGGCCGGCGAACCAATAAAACCAGCCACAAACATATTGGCCGGGCGGTCATACATGGTTTGCGGTGTATCGAGCTGTTGCAACATACCTTTATTGGTAACAGCGATACGAGTGGCCATGGTCATGGCTTCGGTCTGATCGTGGGTCACGTAAATAAAGGTGGTCTGCAGGCGTTGGTGCAGTTTGCTAATTTCGGCCCGGGTCTGAACGCGCAGCTTAGCATCCAGGTTCGACAGCGGTTCATCAAACAAGAATACTTTGGGATGGCGAACAATAGCACGACCAACAGCGACACGTTGACGCTGACCACCAGAGAGCTGACGCGGTTTTCGATCCAGGAGTTCGTTGATGCCCAGAATTTCAGCAGCTTCACCAACACGCTTCTTGATTTCTTCTTTGGGCGTGCCGCGCAGCTTGAGGCTGAATGCCATATTATCGAACACAGAAAGGTGAGGATACAGCGCGTAAGACTGGAACACCATGGCAATATCGCGATCCTTGGGGGCAACATCGTTGACCACACGATCCCCGATCAAAATTTTACCGCGGGAAATTTCTTCCAACCCGGCAAGCAGACGCAGAGCTGTGGTTTTGCCGCAGCCCGATGGACCGACGAACACCAAAAATTCTTTGTCAGCGATTTCCATGTTCAAATCGTTCACCGCGAGTACATTACCAAATTCTTTTGTTACATGATCATACGTTACACTGGCCATAACTTCCTCCGTTTCATGAAAATATAGTGAATATATTATAGCGCATTTCAGTTTTGCAAGGAAGATTTTCGTAAAACAGGTTTTAAATAACTCACTGAGAAAACCTCTTGCCGTAGTAGAATCATGCCCATGTCCACTTCCGATGATGTCACTCCCGTCCGTCAGCAGTACCTGGAAACCAAGCGCCAATACCCCAACGCAATCCTGTTTTTCAGGTTGGGCGATTTTTATGAAACCTTTGATGAGGATGCTGAGACCGTTTCACGTGAATTGGATATTGTGCTAACCTCGCGGCCCATCGGCAAGGGGTTGCGCGCGCCACTGGCGGGGATTCCTTATCATGCGGTAGACAATTACCTGGCAAAGCTGATTGAAAAGGGTTATCACGTTGCCATCGCTGAGCAGGTTGGCGACCAGCCCGCCAAGGGGATTTTTCCACGCAAAGTGGTGCGCGTGGTCACGCCCGGCACACTGATTGAGCCCAGCCTGCTACCCGGCGATGCTAACAACTACCTGGCAGCGGTGGTTTTTGACAGTTCACCGATGGAAGGCGTCCAAAAAGCTTCAGTAGCCTATGTTGACATTACTACGGGAGAATTTGCAGTCACCGAATTGAATTTTGCAGACGGCTCCCCGCTGCGGGCTGAATTAACCCGCCTGCGACCTGCCGAGGTAATCCACCCGGATAACATCACTTTGCCCGGTGCGATGGGTCACACCACTCCTCTGCCCGCCTGGCGCTTTGAACCTGGGCGCTGCGCTGAGAGTTTGCTGCACCATTTTGGCGCATCCACGCTGGAAGGATTTGGATTGAAAAATACTCCACTGGCTGTGCGCGCTGCCGGGGCAATATTGCATTATCTCAAGGAAACCGAGCCAGCTTCGCTTAACCTGTTGACGGGCTTGCGGCATTACAGCCTGAACGAGTTTATGACGCTGGATGCTGCCACACGGCGCAACCTGGAACTAACCGAGACCCTGCGCGGCGATCTAAAAGGCTCGTTACTCGGCACACTCGACCACACGGTTTCTCCGATGGGCAAACGCCTGCTACGCCAATGGGTCAGCCAGCCGCTGCTTGACTTGCCGAAAATCCAGACTCGCCAGAATGGGGTTGGTTATTTCTTTTCGAACGGGATGCTGCGCGCCGAGCTGCGTGCCACGCTCAAGCCGCTGGCCGACCTTGAACGCCTGACAAACCGCATTCTCTCCGGTCATGCACAGCCGCGCGACCTGGTGGCCTTACGCGAAACCCTGCGGCTTTTACCCCAGGTGCGCCAGAGCTTTCCAGAATCTGCGCCAGGCCCGGTGCAGGATATCCTGTCAAAACTCTCTCCGTGCAGCGAAGAACTGACCTTGCTGGATGCAGCCATCTCGGATGACCCGCCCGCCACCCTGCAGAACACAGGCATCGTCCGCCCGGGTTATTCCGCAGAGCTGGATGGAGTGATCAGCGCATCGGCCCACGCGCGGGAATGGATCAACAACCTGGAAAGCATTGAACGGGACCGCACAGGCATCAAGACGCTTAAGGTTGGCTATAACAAAGTATTTGGTTATTACATTGAGATTTCCGCAGGACAATCTGCCAATGCTCCGGCCAACTATATTCGAAAACAAACGCTGGTCAACGCCGAACGCTACATCACGCCAGAAATGAAAGAATATGAAACCCTGGTGCTGAATGCCGAGGAACGCATACACGAAATTGAGCAGCGGCTGTTCAAGGAAATCTGTGCCAACCTCTCCAAATCCACAGCCAGGCTGTTGGGCAGCGCACGTGCTCTGGCCGAACTAGATTGCCTCTCTGCTCTGGCAGAAGCCGCAGCACTGGGCGGTTATATTCGCCCGGAAGTGGTGGAAGAAGATATCCTGGAGGTGCGGGATGGACGCCATGCGGTAGTTGAAAACAGCCTGAAGGATGAGCGTTATGTACCGAATGATATTGTCTTTGAACCGGGAGAGCGCGTAAGAGTTATCACTGGACCCAATATGGCTGGTAAATCCACCTACCTGCGACAGGTGGCACTGATCGCTTTGATGGCACAGATGGGCAGCTTTGTCCCGGCGGCCGCGGCGAAACTGGGACTGGTGGACAGAATCTTCACGCGCATCGGGGCACAGGATGAGATCCACGCCGGGCAATCAACCTTCATGGTGGAAATGATCGAAACCGCCAACATTCTGCACCATGCCACGCCGCGTTCTCTGCTTATTCTGGATGAGATTGGGCGCGGAACCAGCACCTATGACGGTGTTTCCATCGCATGGGCGGTTGTTGAACACATCCATAACCATCCACACCTGCGGGCTAAGACTTTCTTTGCCACGCATTACCATGAGCTAACTCAACTGGCTGACCTGCTGCCGGGCGTGCGAAACTATAATGTGGCAGTCAGTGAAGCAGATGGAAAAGTTATCTTTCTGCACAAAATCATCCCGGGCGGCGCGGACCGTTCCTACGGCATCCACGTAGCCCAGATGGCAGGCCTGCCGAGGCCAGTCATCCAGCGGGCAGGCGAGATCATGGCAGAGTTGGAAAAGAGCTCCGGGCGGGCGGTAAAAATCAACCCGGTGGCTGCCCAGCAGGTGGCGCTTTTCCCGGAAACCAACCCAATGCTGGATGAATTGCGCACGATTGACGTTAATTCGCTTTCGCCGATAGAGGCTCTGAACCGGTTGTTTGAATGGCAGAAGAAATATCTAAAAAAGTAGGCAAACGCCTGACAGAAAAAGAAACAGCAGCCCTGTTGTTTTTTGCAGCGCTGTTGTTTGGCATCTGGCTGCGACTGATGCCCGCCGCCAGCGCCGGGTTTCCACTGAATGACGGCGGGATGTTTTACAGCATGATCCGTGACCTGCGAAGCAATGGCTACGCGCTGCCTGCATACACCACTTACAACAAACTGAATATCCCTTTTGTTTATTCGCCGCTTCCCTTTTACCTGGCGGGCGGGCTGGCGGACCTGTTTCATCTGCCTGATTTGAGTGTGCTGTTGTGGCTGCCGGCCCTCGTCAATATCCTGACCATTCCGGCTTTTGCGTTACTGGCTGGAGAACTTCTCGATTCGCAGCTAAAAACCGCCCTGGCAACTTTGCTGTACGCACTTGTGCCACTTTCCATGGACTGGTTCCTGATGGGAGGCGGGTTGACGCGCGGCCTGGGCCAGCTCTTTATGATCTTGACCTGCTGGAGCGCCATCCGGCTATTTCGCAGCAAGCCTTGGGCTTTAGCGCTTACGATCGTATGCGGCGCGCTGGTGATCCTGTGCCACCCTGAGTCCGCACTGTTGACCGTTACGAGTGTGAGCGTCATCTGGCTCTTTTCAGAGCGCAAACGGCAAACGCTGCCTTTTACCCTGCTGGCAGGTGCAGGAGTGGCGCTGGTGTGCTCTCCCTGGCTGGTTTATGTGCTGCGACTGCACGGCACAGAGCCTTTTTTGCAGGCCCTGCAAACAAACGGCAACGCCCTCTTTCTATGGGCAGCCATTTTTCCTTTCAACTTTACCCAGGAGAATGGATTGGCGCTGCTGGCTGTTTTGGGTTTGATCGGTTTTTTCGTAAAATTGACACATAAAGAATACCTGCTGCCGGTGTGGGTTGTGCTGCCGTTTTTTATTAACCCGCGCAGCTCATCACGCGCAGCGATCCTTCCGCTGGTTATTTTGGCGTCTGCCACACTGCTGGATGTGATCCTGCCAGCCATGCGCAGCGCCGCTCCGTCAAAATCACGCAATCTGGCAGCCAACCTGTTCCCGGCTTATGTGGTGATCTATCTGCTGGTTGGAGGGTACGCACTGGACATACGAATGGCAGCCAACCACCTGTCAGAAAACGACCGGCAGGCGATGGAATGGATAAAGCAAAACACACCCCCGACGAGCCAGTTTATTATCCTGAGCGGTGAGACGCAATTGATGCGCGACCCGGTGCAGGAGTGGTTTCCGGCGCTGACAGAACGGCGCAGCCAGACAACGCTGCAGGGCTGGGAGTGGCTCGCGGGGGATAAATTCATTCACGCGATTGAAGGCGAGCAGGGCCTAATCACCTGTCTGCAACAGGACATGGCATGTCTGAAGGCGGAAACGCAAAAGCTGGGGATGGCTTTTGATCATGTGTATATCAAAAAAGGGGCTGCTGTATCAGGCTATTATGAAGGACGTATTTTGGTAGAGACACTGGAGAATTCGGGGGAATATAAGAAAATATTCGAGAATTCAGATATTATCGTTTTTGGCGCACGCTGAAAGGGTTTATCTCCCGTTTTCGTAGATTGCTGCACTAAAACTATTATTTGAGATGTAGAATAAGTAGAAATATTTTTGAAGGAGTACTATGATTCCAACATCTAACCCATTGCAAAGAAAATGGACATCTTTTCTCGAAGCCTGGGAAACACCTCTATTTGCGGCTTGCATGGCGATAACCGTCTACAGCCTGTTCGCACTATTGGAAGGACCACTTTGGCGCGAGACAAAAGGAAACTACTTTAGCTACCTGGCGGATGCGTTTCTACACGGACAGTTATACCTGCGCAGCATCCCGCCAAGTGTGCACGACCTGGTCTATTTTCATGGAAATTATTACCTGTATTGGCCAGCCTTCCCAGCGGTGTTTTTAATACCGCTGGTGTTGATTTTCGGAATTCACATCAGTGACGTGCTAGTTGTACTGATTTTATCGGGTGCAAGCGTGGGGGTGGTGGCCCAGGTACTGCGTGCGGCAAATCAGGCCGGGGTTGCCCCACTGGACAGGTCGCGGCGTGGGCTGCTGGTTCTATTCTTCGCGCTGGGAACGGTGATTCTGCCGCTGGCACCTTTTGGCACGGTCTGGAGTCTCAGCCAACTGCTGGTTTTTCTACTGATCGGGCTGGCATACATGAGTGCCCTTTCGCTTATGGGTTGGAAGGCGTTTTTTTTCACGGGGCTGTTTTTGGCCCTTGCCACCCTGACTCGCAGCCACACCATTTTTATCGGCATCTGGCCTGCTTACTACTTATTAAAAAAGCACTGGCCAGATGGTTTGGGAAAGATCCTAGCATACAGCGTTACTGGCGGTATCCCGGTCATTTTTGCGATAGGGCTGACACTGCTATACAACTACGGGCGCTTCGGGGACGTAACCCAAGTAGGGTATGATTACCACAATATGGCTGATATATTCGTTGAGAACTACAAACTTTACGGCCCGTTCAACTTGTTTTACCTGCCCACCAATCTGTACTACCAGTACATTTATTACCCATTCCCGTGGCGCAAGGATTCCTTTATGGGCGGCAGCCTGTTCCTGCTCAGCCCCATCCTGTTTTCAATCTTCCCGGTTTTCTTCAAGAAGTTCAAACAACCATCGGTGCTCTTCTTATCCATGTCGATCTTTCTGGTAAATATTCCCATCCTGCTGCTAATGGGCACCGGCTGGGTCCAGTTTGGTCCACGCTATACACTAGACTTTACGCTGCCGTTACTGCTGTTGGTAGCGATGGGCATCAAAGACTGGCGGCTGTCGATCCTCCAACTTCTGGTGGCAATTTCCTGCTTCCAGTATTTTCTTGGCACGTATATTAAGAGCCGGCTGACCTGAAAGACCATCTATGCTCCCCAAGCCAGGATTGCCGAAGACAATAAAAACCTTATTTCAAAGCTCAGGTATTGGTTCTCAGAGATTAAATTGATAGGATAGTTTACATGGCAAAATTCACCCACTTTTTTTCTTTTGAAAATGTATTTATTATCATTTCTCTGTTGGCGGGGATTCTTTTTGCGGTAATTGTCCCTGCGAATCAAGTACCAGATGAAGAGTCGCATTTCGCCAGGGTCTACCAGATCTTCCATGGAAATTTTACATCAGCAACTACGGACATGCCTGTTAGTGTTATGTCTTTTTTGACAAAGCCGGAAAGGTATGAAAAAATACCTTTTTTTGACTCTGATTATTCAGGACAGGATGATCGTCAGGAAACTGTAAAATATTCCAAAACTGCAACCTACAGCCCCATACTTTATATTCCCCAGCTAATAGGCGTTGGTCTTGGATGGTTGTTTGGAATGACACTTCTCCATTATTTTGTTCTGGGGAGAATTTTCAGCGCGTTATTTTATTCCGGAGTGGGGTATTTCATTCTTAAGACAACTCCGGTGGCGAAAAAAAGTTTGTTTGTGCTTTTTAGCATGCCGATGTCCATTTATTTGGCTGCCTCTTATTCTTCTGATGCTGTGCAAAATATGCTCAGCTTTTTGTATATCAACTTTGTTTTTATCGGAATGACTGGCCGAAACCAATTATCTAAAAGAGAGTGGTGGGTTTTCTTGATCCTTGGCGCTCTTTTAGCGTTGACAAAACCGGTTAGCCTTCTGCTGATCTTTTTATCGCTTCTGATACCCAATATTCGTTTTAAGGATCTTCGGCAAAAGCTGTGGTTTGTTGCCAGCCAATTGGGGGTAAGTATTTTCTTTGGCTTGGGTTGGCTGAAATTAATATCTTATAACAATTTTGCAAATCCTTCCGAATCCGCTGTAGTTCCCATGAAACAGTTGGCCTATATTCTATTAAATCCAATTTCCTATATAAAAGTGATTGGGGCAACCTGGAATTATTATTCCTGGTTTTATTTCCATTCCTTTGTTGGGTCATTTGGGTGGCTTACTATTTATCTGCCCAATTATGCCTATTTTCTATTTGTCGTTGCTTTATCCATGGCAATAATGGCTGATCTTGGTTACAGATTCGTGCTGGTCCGGGCGCAAAAGATTCTAATTTCAGTCATTGCATTATTCTATTTTGTTGGGCTTTTAACTATCATGTATCTTGTCTGGACTCCCGTTGCGGGTGAAATTGTACAAGGTGTTCAGGGGCGGTATTTTATTCCAATATTTCCTTTGGTCTTGGTCTTAATCGTATCCTTCAAGCCTGCTGGAAAAATCCCATGGCAGGGGTTATTTTCCGGGCTGATCGCCACAATAGTGCCGCTGATTTTAATTATTGGTGTGCAAACGGTATACCTGAGATTTTATCGTTGATTGTTCAACCGCGAAATTGTAAATTCGGGATGGGAGGCCAGTTTGGGACGCGTAAAGAATATTGATGCAGCACGTGGCATGTTGATGGTGTACGTTGTCTTTTTAATTCACGGCCTATTCTGGCTAAACCTTACTCCTCAATTGGCAAGCTCTTGGCTGTTGTTTGAAATGCCAATGATATCCCTTATATCCGGCTATTCATTTTTTTTTGTACGAAAACTCGACAAAAAGTCCGGGGGCTGGCAAATTTAGTCTGAAATATTACTTTTCATTTCTCATATCAGATTTGCAAGAATTCTGATTCCGTACTTTGTATATGCAACCTGCTGCATTGTTTATTTGTATGCGATGTCGCTTTCTGGCCTGGAAGAGAATTACACATTGTCTGCCCTAACTAATGAATGGTTGAACCCTGTTCGCTACGGTGGAAAGCTCTATGTTGGTAAGCTTAAGTGGCACTTGTGGTTTATTCCTGCTTTTTTGATTGTGACAACGGAATGTCAATTGTTATAAAAATCAGGTCTTACAAGAACCCGGACCTGTTGGGATTAACGCTTGGTTTTATGGCGATGGAATTTATCTTACAGGCTTGCATTTCTCAGACGAAAACGTCATCAAACAAGCCGTATTTTATCTGAATTTCTCAGTTCTTGGATATTACATCGCGCAATCTAGCGAGTACTTTCGGCGAGCGAATCTCTGGTTAATCGCTATCGTTTCACTTGTAATATTGGATTTAGTTACCATTTTTAGAAAAGATGTAGGTATCCTGAATATACAAGCTAACAAATTCCCACCTAACTTTATGTATTTCCTGTTCTCCTGCATCTGGGCCTCAATTTTTATATTTCTCTCATTTCGAGTATCGGTGTTTGCCAAAAAAATCGAGAGATGTGGTTATTGGTTCTGGTTGAAGTCCTTCATTTCTTCGAGGTATTCAATATCCTTCTGGCAAGGAGTTGGCTATACAGTCGCAATGAATGCTGGGAAAATGCAAAGCATTCGCAATCTTGCCGTTTGGGTATTAGCGTTAGCTCTTTCGAGAAGACTTGGATTACTTGCTGCGCCCGCTGAAAGAGTGAGGATACGGTTTTTAATTTTAATAGTCCGCTCATTCGCGTTTTGTAATTCGTTTGCACGGCGATGCCAAACCTTCGTTTAGTAGAAAACGAAAAGCTTTCCGCAAACTCAAGTACCTTACTCTGGAGTTTTGAAGAAATGTATTGGATGCTTTGCGTGTTTCGCGAAGAAATACCACGCCGATAAAACAAAAACAATCACCCAAGTATGTTCATTAAAAGGGCACGAGTAAGGGGGTAGTCTTCTCTGCTGGGATGATTGTCACAATCGATAATCCAAATTTAAATATATGTCGACATGAAAATCCCGGCTTCATTGTGGATGCCGGGATTTTCATGTATGTCAATCGCTACTATTTGATCACAGGAGCCTGCGCCTTGGAGCGCATGATTGCCCAAACAAGCAGACCTACGAGCGCGAGGGCTACGACCCAGACGGCAATCAACGTTCCGCCGGTGGCGCCGGAATACTTGACGACGACCGGGGCGATGATGACCGAGACCAGGTTGACGACTTTGATCATCGGGTTGAGGGCGGGGCCAGCAGTATCCTTGAAAGGATCACCGACGGTATCACCGACCACAGCGGCCTTGTGACGTTCAGAACCCTTGCCGGTGTTCTTGGCCGGGTTTTTGGGCTCGTCTTCGATGAGTTTCTTGGCATTGTCCCAGGCGCCGCCGGCGTTATTCAAGAAAACCGCCAGGAGCTGACCGGAGACGATGATACCCGCCAGGAAACCACCGAGAGCTTCCACTTGCAGGGTCAAGCCAACCACGATGGGGGTGACGATACCAAGCAGGGCCAGGCCAACCAGTTCTTTCTGCGCCGCAGTGGTAGAGATCTCAACGGCTTTAGCGTAATCGGGCTTGACTTTGCCTTCCAGAACGCCGAGGCGGAACTGGCGGCGGCATTCCTGCACGATGAGGGCGGCAGCACGGCTGACGGCCTGAATGGCGAAGGAGGAGAACAACCAGGGCAGCGCTCCACCGATCAACATGCCGACAAAGACCTGCGGGATGTCGACGCGGATACCAATGGCCTGGATCTGTTGATCAACAGGTATGCCAAGGGTGGTCTGTGCACGACTGACATCCACCATGAAGGAGCCAAACAATGAAACGGCTGCGATAACGGCCGAACCAATGGCAACACCCTTGGTAATGGCCTTGGTGGTGTTTCCAACCGCATCCAGGTCAGACATGATCTGCTGGGCGGCCTTGGTTTCTTTGTCCTGCATACCAGACCAGGACATCTCACCGATGCCGTTGGCATTATCAGCGATGGGGCCAAAGGAGTCCATGGCCACATTGTTGCCGGTGAGGGTCAGCATGCCGATACCGGTCATGGCGACACCGTAGAGGATGAAAGAAACACGCTGGCCGGCATCCAGACCAGGGATGGTTCCCATGATGAAGATGGAGGCCATGATGGTTACAGCGATGACCAGCACCGACCAGACGGATGACTCAAAACCAACCGAGACGCCTTGCAGAATCAAGGTGGCGGGGCCGGTGTCGGCAGCCTTTTTAATGTCTTGCACCGGAGAAGTATGCGTGCCGGTGAAGTATTCGGTCAAGCGGTCAATGACGATGGCCAGTAAAACGCCAACGGCAACCGCCATCGGCGTGCGCCACCAGCCGCCCCACTTGTCCATCTCGGGAGTGTTCAGATAGAAGTAACCGGCAATGAAGAATAAAGCAGCTGAAATGGCAGCGGAAGAGAGGAAGCCCTTGAAGATGGCTGCCATCGCGTCGCCGCTTTTGCCAGGGCCACCACGCACAACGTAGGTGCCGATGATGGAAGAAAGCACACCGATACCGCGCACGATGAGCGGGAAGATAATCCAGGTAATCTGACCAGTAAAGTGGTAGAGCGCCAGGCCTAGGATCAAGCCGGAAACGATGGTCACTTCATACGATTCGAAGATGTCCGCGGCCATACCGGCGCAGTCACCAACGTTATCGCCCACCAGGTCGGCGATGACCGCCGGGTTGCGAGGATCGTCTTCGGGAATGCCCGCTTCGACTTTACCGACAAGATCTGCGCCAACATCGGCGGCCTTGGTGAAGATACCACCGCCCACGCGCATAAAGAGCGCCAGGAGCGTGCCGCCAAAACCAAAGCCAAGCAGCGCATCTGGAGCAGCAACGCCCAGAATAATGAAAATTACAGTACCGCCAAGCAGGCCGAGGCCATCGGTGAGCATACCGGTAATGGTGCCGGTACGATAGGCTATACGCAAAGCATCCGCGAAAGAGCGGCGGGAGGCAGAAGCAACGCGCACATTGCCCTGAACGGCCATGCGCATGCCGATCTGACCAACTGTGAGAGAGAAGCCAGCACCCATGATAAAGGCCAACGCACGCGCGAAGCCAATGATCAGGCGCACCTGGCCCTCGTCCATGGGCCTAAAACGATCCATGGCTTCCGGACTGGGTGGAACAATATAAACTGAAAAGAACAGAGCCACGGTCAGGACACCGATCAAAGGTAAGATCGATGATAACTGACGGGTTAGATAGGCATCGGCGCCATCACGAATAGCGCCCCAGACCTCTTGCATCTTGGCTGTGCCCATGTCCTCACGCAGGATTTGCGTGCGCAAAATCCAGGCATAGACCAACCCCAGGATCGCGACGCCAAAAACAGACCAAATCGCAATCGTTTCAAATTGTGTTAAACCTTCAATTTGATACATCCGGTGCCCTCCCGATAGAAAATGAATAGATGCCGGTCTGAGCCGTACATCTAATTGTAAAAATTGTACAATGGATAAGGATTAAGGTCAAGCAGATGTGCAAAGTTGCACATTTAGCGCGTCCAAATTCAGAACCAGGCGACCCACGAAAGGACACAAAAGCAAACCATGGCCACATTGCGCTTCCAGCCTGTCAGGTTGAAGCATAAACAAGTACTCTCAAAAATGTTGATTTTATAAGGGCAGCTGGCGAGCGGCATTTATGAGCTTGAGTCTGGAAGGCCACTTTCCCAAAATCAGAAAAACGTACAAACGCAATGCAATAAAGAGGCATTACTACAAATCTGGGCTATCGCAATCCCCCAAAAGATTAGCATTATATTAGAAATTCCCGGCATACTTGACTTTTCATTTGGATTCGTTGTATAGTGATAACCGGTTCAAGATTGTCTTTCCAATCCTGGCACCGCAGCCTACGGGCCGCCGTGCCTTTTGTTTGCCAATTTCCCGGAAATTAGGAGATTGAATGATCCGTACAACTGATTTATCGAAAAACTTTGGGGAACGCCGAGCAGTGGATGGTCTCAACTTTGAAGCCCGACAGGGAGAAATCCTGGGCTTTTTGGGACCCAATGGCGCCGGTAAAACAACCACCATGCGCATGCTGACTGGTTACATGCCGCCTACCAGCGGCACCGCCACCGTTGCAGGGTTCGATGTAGTTAAAGAATCCATCGATGTACGCCGCAGAGTTGGGTATCTCCCCGAAACAGTTCCTCTATACACCGACATGACGGTCTATGACTATCTGAAGTTTATGGCGGATCTGCGTCATTTACCCAATGGTGGTAACGCAGTAGATGAAACGCTCGAGATGGTGGGGCTGAGCGACCGCGCCTCGGGTTATATCCGCAATCTATCCAAGGGAATGCGTCAACGCGTGGGGCTTGCCCAGGCGCTGTTGCACAAACCCGAAGTTTTGATTCTGGATGAGCCGACGATTGGCCTGGACCCGGCACAGATCATTGAAGTGCGAAACCTTATCCGCGAAATTGGCAAAGAACGCACAGTTCTGCTTTCCACGCACATCCTTTCTGAGGCACAGGCGATTTGCAACCGCATTCTGATCATCAACAAGGGAAAAATAGTGGTCGAGGACACACCTGAGAATCTGCAATCAAGACTGGCGGGTGCTCAGCGTGTCTACCTGCGAGTACGCGGCGAAGCAGACGAGCTGGCAGGGAAAATTCGCTTAATCAAAGGCATTCAAGAAGTCAACCTGGCGCAGCAAGGCGATGGTGCAATGGAGTTTCAATTTGCACCCGGCAAAGATTTACGTCCCGAAGTCGCCCGCCTGGCAATCGAGCAAAAATATGATTTGCTTGAAATGCGCCCCATCAACCTGAGCCTGGAAGAAATCTTCCTCGAACTGACCCGCAGCGAAGGTTCCGCAGAAGCGGAAAATATCCCTACTAAAACAAGGGAGAATTGACATGCGAAACATCTGGACTATAGCAAAGCGAGAATTTAACAATTATTTTTCCAGCCCGGTTGCATACACTGTGGCGTTTCTGATTCTGGCGATCATCGGTGTGGTATTTGTGCTCAACATCCTGGCTTTTTCAAGCAATCCTTTTGGAATGGCCGATGCCCCGGATTCACGCATGATCACAGCACCCCTGGCATTCATGTTGATGTTGGCCATCCCGGCACTCACGATGCGTCTGCTGGCGGATGAAATCCGCATGGGTACAATGGAACTGCTTATGACCGCCCCTCTGCGCGATTACGAGCTGGTCGTTGGCAAATGGTTGGGAGCCTTTTTGTTTGTACTGGTTGTGATTGGCATTTCGTTGGTCTTCCCGTTCATGTTAAATTCGATGGTGGCACCAGGGATCGACCAGATGCAAATGGTGTCAGGCTACCTGGGAGTTATTCTGGCGGCAGCCGCACTGCTCGGCCTGGGCACAGCCATTTCAGCGATTTTTGAAAACCAGATCGCAGCTTTTTTCAGCACACTGGTGCTCTTCGTAATCTTATGGTGGCTAATTGGCGCGCCAGCCAACATCCTGCCAAGCGGTGGCGAAGTTTTTTCCTATCTGGATATGAGCGCCCAGCTATACAACAATTTTAACGAGGGCATCATCAAGCTCTCCAGCGTGTTGTATTTTCTCAGTCTGGTAAGCCTGGGCCTTTTCGTTGGCTCAACAGCTGTTGAAATTCGGAGGTGGCGCTAATGAAAAACGATCCGCGCCGTTTTGCTTCGCTGGGATTGATTCTCTCAGCTCTTGCAATTTTGACTTTTGTCGTGCTGCTACTTGTACGTGGGCTGGCAACAGCTGGCATTTTCCAACCACCGGACCCGCTGCTTCTGGAAAGGGCAACATGGATCAGCCTGAGTGTGGTTCTGTTGGGACTGGCACTCACTGCCTTTCTTGACCCAGAAGGAACACGCAGATTCCTGCTTGGGCGACAGGTGCAGTACGGCAGTAATGCCATCATCATGCTGCTGGCGTTTACAGGCATCCTGTTTTTCATCAACCTGCTGGCCTTTCAAAATCCAAAAAGCTGGGACATTACCGAAAGCCAAACTAACACGCTTGCACCTGAAACTATCAACCTGCTCAAGGGTTTATCAGAGCAAATCAATGCACGCGCTTATTATTCTGCAAACTTAGATTCAAGCAAAGCACGCAAACTGTTTGATAATTTTAAACAGAATGCGAATGGTAAATTCACTTACGAATTTATTGATCCAAATTCCAACCCGGTAGCAGCGCAAACGGATGGAGTCGATCGTGACGGCACGACTGTTTTGCAAATGGCAGGCCGCAGTGAACAGGTTAGCCTGGTAGATGAAGAGGGCCTGGCGGTTACGATGATCAAGCTGCTTAACCCTGAAAAGCGCGTGGTGTACTTCTTGAACGGACATGGCGAAGCTGACACCGAACAGACTGGTGATACTTCCTATTCTTTGATCAAACGCGCGCTTGAAAACAAAAACTATACTGTAAAAACTCTGAACCTGGGCAGCGAAGGCCAGGTGCCATCAGATGCAAAAAGCGTGGTGATCCCCGGGCCGCGAACACCGATTTCGAATGACGAAGTCAAGCTGCTGCAAGCCTATCTTGATAAGGGCGGCGCAATGGTAGTCATGGAAGAACCTGCCGCATTGACGAAGTACGGCGGCACAGCCGACCCGCTGGCGGGAATGCTAAAGCCATGGGGCATCACCCTGCAAAATGATGTTTTGTATGATCCGCGCGCCAACCCGCCCCTGCTGGTATATGCTGATGTGACGAGCTATGCGCAACATCCAATTACCGACAAACTGCTGAGGATCAACTCAAGGTTTTTCACTTCTCAGTCACTGCTGCTTGGCGAAGCTCCACAGGGCATCTCTTTGACAGCATTGGCAAAAACCTATAGCGATGCATGGGGTGAAACTGACCTGGCGTCCATCGAGAACAACCAGGTTTCGTTTGACCAAACCCAGGATCTGCCCGGCCCTCTGGTATTGGCCGCTGCCGCGGAAAACTTTAATACGCAGGGTCGGTTGGTTGTGTTTGGCGACTCTGATCTGGGCACAGATGCGCTTTACAAAAGCGGCTACGGTGATATTTTGCTCAATGCGATTGACTGGACCACCGGGCAAGAGAAGTTGATCAGTATCACTCCCAAGAACAACACGCTGCGCACCTACAGCCCGCCCGGAAATCTGGGGTTGATTGGGATGATCCTGACCTCTATTTGCGTGATTCCTCTGCTCGTCATCGCAGGCGGCATTGGCGCATGGTATACGCGCCGCAAGCGAGGTTGATATGCGCCGTTCTACTGTAATTCTGCTGGTTCTTTTCGCACTACTGGCGGGCCTGACCTGGGAGATGCAGCAACCAGGCAACCCGATCAGCAAAGCGCTTGCAACCAGCACCCCGGCACTTTCCGCGGTTCATGAAACATTGATCAACGTGAATAATGGAGCCATCGGCAGCCTTCAGATTTCGGATGCGACCGGCAAAACCATAACGCTGGATAAAAGCAGCGGTACATGGATGTTTAATAACGGCCCGGCGGATCAGAGTAGCGCTGAAACTGCGTCCAGCATGGTGTACTCCATGCAAATTATTACGAAACTTGAAAAAGCGCCTGACCCGGCTGGTACTGGACTGGATATGCCCGCGTATATTGCCAGTATCAACCAGCAAAACGGGCTGACAAACCTAAAAATTGGCAAACTGGCTCCAACTGGCAGTGGTTATTATGTACAAACCGCCGATGGCTCAATTTATGTGGTTGGTAAAGAAAGCGTAGACACCTTCATTGGCCTATTGCAGAACCCACCCTTGCCACTGACAGCCACTCCACAGCCGTAAATGGCTCGACATACTGGAAACGAATTATTGTCTGACAATTTTGCAAACTGCTTTCAGGGTATCAATATCCAGATTAAGCACTAAACCTATTGAATTAACTCTCAAAAAAGAGTATTCTGTTTTTGATCTTATAGATTACAGGACAAACAAATGGATGAACCGCTGTTGATTGTGGAAGAGGAAGAAGAGTATTCACCTATTGCACGGCTCATTGAACTGGGCCGTCAAAAGTCTTATGTGACGCTGGATGATATTCTTCATTTTTTCCCAGAAGCTGAGCAGGATGTGGAACAACTCGAAGAGGCATTTGCCGCGCTTTTAAGTGCGGGTATCCCCTTTGTAGAAGACACCACAACCACCGAGCCAAGCGAAGATGAACTGACACTGCCAGACGAACCTGCTGAACCTGAGCAGGGCCTTGATCTTGACGATTACCTGGCTAATATTGATACCGATGACACCATCGGCCTTTATCTGAAAGAGGTCAGCCGGGTACCGCTCCTGACCGCTGAAGAAGAGGTTGAACTGGCTCAACGCATCGAACGCGGACGTATCGCCCGCGAGGAACTTGCCAAGGGTAATGCCAGCCCACGCCGCCGCCAAGAATTACGCATGTTGATCGAGGACGGTTGGTCTGCTCGTGAACATCTGATCACGGCCAACTCGCGCCTGGTCATTTCGGTTGCAAAAAAATACATGGGGCGCGGTGTTCCTTTCCTTGATTTGATCCAGGAAGGTAATATTGGTTTGATTCGCGCCACGAAAAAATTTGACTACCGCCGCGGGCATAAATTTTCAACCTATGCAACCTGGTGGATTCGCCAGGCAGTCACGCGCGCTATTGCCGATCAGGGTCGCACCATCCGGGTGCCGGTACACATGGGCGATCAGATCAACAAGTTACTGCGTGTACAGCATCAACTCACCCAACGACTTGGACGCGAACCATCGGTGGATGAGCTGGCGAATGCGCTTGAAGTACCTCCTAAAAAGGTAGAGAATATGATCCAGGTAGCGCGTCGTCCGCTATCGTTGGAAACACCTACCGATGACGAAGAAGACTCTGTCCTGGGAGATTTCATCGAAGATGATGAAGCCGCTCCGCCTGACGATACCGCCACTTACAACTTGTTAAAGGAACACCTGGCAGAAGTACTGAACAGTTTGCCTCCGCGCGAAGTGCGTATTTTGCAATTACGTTATGGGCTGCTGGATGGACAGGCCTATACCCTGGAAGAGGTAGGCCGCAAGATGGGCGTCACACGTGAACGCGTGCGCCAGATTGAGGCTCAAGCACTCAGCCGGCTTCGTCACCCTTCAATTCGCAGGAAATTGCGCGACTACCTGGGTGAATAACAAAATTGTTGAAGTCCCGGTGTTTAATCTGCCGGGACTTTCGAGTTATATAAAGGTAATGAGAGACTGCAATAAAAAAGTTTTACGATACAGCAGCGTTTTGACACACCTGCCTGATGGGCGGCATTAAAATCAGGCACTAAAGCTTCCATTATCCATTATCCACGTTAAAATAAACATATGAAAACTTTCTTGATTCCCCGATTCCGGGATATTTTGTTTTTAGGCATTTTCGCAGCTGCACTCATACTAGGTCCCCGTATGCTTAACCAGGATGGCGACCTGCCACGACACATGGCCATCGGGCGCTATGTTCTGGCGGGTCACCTGCCTCCTGTAAATGATATCTTTTCTCACACTGTTCCAGGCGCACCTTTTGCGCCGCATAAATGGCTTTCAGGGGTGTTATTTTATCTTGCGTATTTGATTTTTGATGAAAGAGGAATGCTCATTATTTCGGCCATCGCGCTGGCAACCACTTTCACGATTATCTATACGCAAATCGTGGAACTCACCAAGCTAAGGCTGCCAACCCTGCTGCTTGTTGCCGGGGGAGCAATCCTGACATCTCTGCATTGGATCGTCCGACCGCATATATTTACCATGCTGTTATTCGCGGTATGGCTGGTGCTCACAGATAAACTGGCGCGCGGCGAAAAACTGCGTTTATGGATTTTCCCGGCTGTGATGTTTCTCTGGAATAATATACACGGAGAATATATCGCCGGGTTTTTGATCAGCGCCGCCTACCTGGGCGGTCTGGCATGGGATTATTGGCGTACCAAAGAGAAAAGCATCCTTGAAAACGGAAAGAGATTGGGAATAGCAAGCGGATTGGCGGCCCTGGTGACCCTGTTAAATCCAATCAGTTTGCGAGCCTGGGGTACAGTAACGAGCTGGCTCGGTAACCAGTACCTGATGTCACACACAGAGGAGACTTTGCCTCCCGACTTTACTGAGCCGAAATTCATGGTATTACTGGCCTTCATGCTCTTATCAATCATTCTGGTAGCGCAGAAGAGAAAAGCGCTTTCCACAGGACAGTTATTTACGCTGGCAGGTTTCTCAGCAATGGCACTTCTATCGGCGAGAAATATCCATTTTTATGGGGTGGCTGCGCCTTATTTACTGGCACCAACGGTCACAGGTTTACTAGCCATCCCCCTGGTAAAAAAATATGAGGGGTTATTTGCTGATATTGAAGGCAGGTTGAAAGGCGCCATTTGGCCCTGCATAACCGTAATCATGGGAATTGCCATGCTGGCGGTTACACCACTGGGACAAGCTCAAAATTTTTCTCCAGCGGTCTTTCCTGTACAAGCCGTGGAGTGGTTAAAAAACCACCCCCAGCAAGGCGAGATGTTCAACTCGTTTGACTGGGGTGGTTATTTGAGTTTTACGCTGCCCGAGAAGAAAGTCTTTGTTGACAGCCAGGGCGATGTGTATGGAGAAGCATTTCTGCGTAAATATGAACAGCTAATCACACTTGCGCCCGGATGGCAGGGCATTCTGGAAGAATACCATGTCAGGTGGGCGCTCGTACCCAGTCAATGGCCGCTGGTTGGCGCGCTTGCCAGCGAAGGCTGGCTTGAGGTTTACCGTGACAAAACATCCGTAATTCTGGTGAAGCGGCCCTAAACCAGTGCGTCTATCATTAGCGCAACAAAAAGGAACATCAGATACATGCTGGAATAACGGTACATCGTCCAGGCTACTTTGTTACCTTCAACGCGGTAGACTCGCCAGGCAAAATAAAGCAGCAATCCACCCAGAACCGCGGCCGAAACCAGGTAAACCACACCGGTGTATTTGAACAAGGGGAGCAAGAAAGTCACTGCCACCAATGCGATGGTATAGATCAGCACCTGTTTGCGTGTTTCCTGCTCACCACGAATGACTGGGAGCATTGGAACGCCCGCATGCTCGTAATCCTTGCGGCGCACAATGGCCAAAGCCCAAAAATGGGGCGGGGTCCACATAAAAACAATCAAAAACAAGATCATGGCGGGAATGTCAATTCGCCCAGTAGCAGCCGCCCAACCCACCAATGGGGGTATTGCACCAGCACCGCCGCCAATGACGATATTCTGAACGGTGGCCTTTTTCAACCAGACACTGTACAAGAAAACGTAATAAAAAATTCCGGCCAGTGAAAGAAAAGCAGCCAGAAGATTAACAAAACCAGCCATGATGTAAAAACTGGCAATACATAATGCCAACCCAAAAGACAAGCCTTCGGCCGGGGTCATGCGCCCGGCAGCCAAAGGCCGTTTGGCAGTACGCTGCATATTTTTATCAAGATCACGATCAATATATTGATTCACGGCACCAGAACCGCCTGCCGCAAACGCACCACCCAACAATGTCCAAAAAGCAAGGGAAAAGGACGGCCAGACTTTACCGCCCGCCACCATCCCAGCAAATGTGGTCACAAGCAGCAGTAAAACAATAACCGGCTTGGTAAGGGTTAAGAAATCCTTCAAGCGCTGACGCACATTCAATGGAGGAAAAGCGACAGTGTCTTTGGCATAGAAACCCGCCGCAATCACCAATACAGCCAGTGAAAGCCAGAGAACCAGCGCAGTCAGTGAATGCAGTACCTGTAACATAACGGGGAAACCACCTGCCACTTGAAGCGCGCCAACAAAAGCCTGTGCAAAGAATAAAACCACGCTGACCGTTGTAAGCGGTAAGAGCAGGCGGTGATCCCGCTGGGTGCGCCAGGCCTCAAACAGCAAGACAAGCACAAGGAAGCTACTTAACCCAGCAGAAACGCGGTGAAACATCTGAGCCCAGCCAGCTAGTCCCGTGGGAAAACAAACAGGCCAGGTGGGGCAGGCCTCATTACTACCGTTCAAAGCCACCAGGCGGCCGCCTGCGAAGAGTAAAAAGACTGCCAGCAATGTAAACAGTGCCAGTTTTGCAAAAGAAGTGGAAAGGGAGAATTTCATACTAGTTCCTCAGGTTGCTTTTCTGCGCGAGGCGCGGCAAGCTCATTGCGTACAAAAAAGGGATAACCCAAAAACAAAATTATTGCAAAGGTGAACCACTGCAAAGCATAACCAAAGTGGGGTCCTTCACTGATCTCGATTGTGGGCTGATATGGATAAGGCGGCGAAGAGGGCGCTGGCTCAGGGTCAGGCTGCACAAACACTGGCAACAATTGGGCAGAAACTTGGCTGGCAATCCGATCCAGGTTAACAATATTCCAAAAGTCCAACCGGGTCTGCCCCAGCGCCAGGGGTGGATCTTGAATACCGCTGATTTCCGGGATATTGCCCAGACGAATTATTCCCGTAATCGTCACTTCTCCTGGCTGATCATATTTATGCCAATCCGCAGGAGCGGCATTGCCTTCAGCGGGGATCCAACCGCGCTCGATCAAGATCGCGCTGCCATCTGCAAGCAACAATGGGGTAAGTAGAAAATATCCGGGTTGGTTATCATGAAACTGGTTACGCAGCACTACCTGGTTGGCGGGGTCAAATACACCAGTGACTGTCACTATCCGGTATTCCATTTGAGTCAAGTCGTCTTGAGGGGCAGCGGTCAATATCAAAGGAGATGAAAAACTAGTAACGAGGTAATGCTCATTGAATGCCCTGCGCAGCGCCAGGCGGTCCAGCTGCCAGATTCCCAGACGCACACATAACGCTGTTCCAGCCAACACCAGCAGCGTGGCTAAAATCCACTTCCTTGAAAAAATAGCCTTCAGAACGGTCATTTTGCACCAGGAATCGATGATTTAATCGGCCAGATCACCAGGCTATAGACAGCCAGCATAAGCCCCAGGGGTAAACCCGCCAACAGAATTCCATACAAACGCGTAGCGGACGTAACAGGTTCCTGCACGTCCAAACCAAAAACTTGCTCTTTTTCAAAGGAGCAGGAGTACGAGTAGCGGTTGGCATCGTTTAATGTGAGACTGGCGGAGCTTCCAGATGGAATAAACAAGGGTCCAAGATTGTGGTCAACGACATCCTTATTAATCACAACAAATGTATCCCCGGCCACAAAATTCATATTTCCCGGAATGGACGGGTTTGGCTCACCCTGGGCAATCCGATCTGCTGTGCCGGCAGGGATCACCAATTCAATACGCTGAGGACCTCGTCCGGCATCACTCTTCAAGAAGAAAAAAGTGAGTTCATTGATACCAATGGCAATCACAATGCCCAGCGCAGTCAATAACAGGAAACGCCAGACGTACAAGCCTCTCATACAATACCTCAATCTTTGAAATAAGGGGCGACCTGGGTAGGTCGGCCTTTATCACTACGCCAGACGACCAATCAAATACAGAGCCGGGTAAAAAAGAATCCAGACAAGATCGATGAAATGCCAGTAGACTGTGGCAGCTTCCACAGCCCAATGCTCTTCAGCAGAATAAAGGCCGCGTCGACCGTTGTTTAGAATGATGCCCAGAAAGATCACACCCGTCAAAACATGGAAAGCATGCATACCAGTCATCATGAAGAAGACGGCGCTATAGGCATTATCCCCAACCGAAAAAGGTGCGTTTGCCCATTCCACACCCATGACCCCGGCTAAAAAGCCGATACCGAGCAGCATAGTGATGGAGGTGCTGACCAGGAAACCTTTCTGGTTTCCCTGAGCCATCTGAGTTTCAGCACGGTTCATAAAAAAGCTTGAAACTAGCAAAACTGCTGTAACTATCAACCCCAGAAACTGGTCTAAGTCAGGGCGGGTGAGTCCAAGCAGGTTGAAACGAGATACAAGCAATCCGCCAAAAACAAATGCATCTGAGAGTATGAATAGCCATAAGCCAAGGCGGTTACTACGCAGCTTCCAATCGTAAGAATGTTGATCGGTGTCGCCATCTTCGCCAAGTTTATAGATATGCATGTAAAAATACATGACCAATCCACCCTTGATGACAGCAACAACTGTAAGCAGCAGCAGCTGCTGATTGGTTATCGCGATGAAATACTCAACGAGTGTAAGAAAGGCCAGGAAAATAAATACGATAAGGCCCTGGCGCAAGGAGCCGGAATGATTTTCGTGTATCACGTTTAGCCCTCCGAATTCATTTTAACGTAGGTGGAACCAGGCAAACCGTAGTCATAGGGTTCACCCACAACCTCGAAAGGCTGATCATAATTATGAACTGGCATTGGTGAAGGCACCTGCCATTCCGGAGAACGAGAATTCCAAATATTGCCCGGTGCGGGAGAACCGCTGCGCAAAGTAATGTAGATGTTGTAGAAAAAGATCAGGACTGCCAAACCGATCCCGAAGGCAGCAATTGTCATGGCCAGTTGCCAGGGATCAAAGTTCAGGGCAGGATCATAGTCAGCAATACGACGACGCATACCGAGCAACCCGACGCGCATCATGAACAGGGTCAAGATCAAGAAGGAAGGTGTCATGAGCCAGAAGTGCCATTTCCCTAATTTTTCGTTCAAGCGCTTGCCAGTGGCTTTGGGAAACCAGTAATAGAGCGCAGCAAAGAAGGGGAAGATGTAACCTCCAAACATTGTGTCGTGGAAGTGTCCAACGATGAAATAGGTATCCGTCAGGTGCAGGTCTGTTGAGACAGTGGCATTCGGCGGGCCTGTGAGCCCCCCCAAAAGAAAGACCACTATTCCACCCAGTACAAAAAGCATGGGGACTGGTGTGCGGATTTTCCCGCCCCACAAAGTGGCGACCCACGAGAAGAACTTTACACCTGTTGGGACTGCGACCAACAAAGTGCTGTACATGAAGGGCACACGCAAGTATTCATTCATACCAGAAGAAAACATGTGGTGCGCCCAAACCAGAAAGCCAACCAGTGCGATGCCAATGGAAGACATGGCAACCCATTTATAACCGAAGAGCGGTTTGCGAACAAAAACCGGCAGCAGTTCGCTGATAATACCCAACCCAGGAAGAACGAAAACATAAACCGCCGGGTGAGAATAAAACCAGAACAGGTGCTGGAATAAAATTGGATTACCACCTTTGGCAGCGTCAAAAAATGGCATGCCAAACAAGCGCTGGAACAAAACCAATTGAAATGATAAACCAATCAACTGTGTTGCAGTAAGAGTGATGATGGAGGTAGCCAGAGATGCCCAAACAAATATAGGCATTCGGAATGCAGTCATGCCCTTTGTACGCATGCGCAAAACGGTTGTGATCAGATTCAACGCACCTAAAATTGAAGACCAGCCTGCAAACCAGATCGCCACAAAAAACATTTGCATGCCCAGCGGTGCACGCGCAGAAAGCGGCGGGTAGCCTGTCCAACCGGTATCAAAGCCACCCAGTGCGAGGCTGGAAAGCAACAGAACAGACGCCGGGATTGCGACCCAAAAAGAAAAAGAATTCAATCTCGGAAAGGCCATATCCTGTGCGCCTATCAACATAGGCACCAGGTAATTCATTACTCCAGCAATTCCCAACAGGATCGAGACGATCATCAATATGCCGTGCAAACTCATTAATGAGTTGTACATGTTTAAAGAAAGCAGCTGAAGACCTGATTTGGCAAGTTCGGTGCGAAAGATGAGGGCAAACGAACCACCTACACTCAGCAAGAAAAGAGAAGTAAAAGTATATTGGATGCCGATCACTTTATGATCCAGCGAAACGCCAAAATATCTTTGCCAACCAGGCACATCGGCGTGATGCTCGGATGTTTTGCCACCCTGTGCCCACGTAAACCAATCAGTTATCGCGCCCACACCAGCCAGGAATGCAATCGCGCCGACAATTGCTCCAAACACCCAGGCTGGCTCTGTAAAGCCAAAGGTGTTCAGATCAAACAAAGAATAGGTGCCACCCATCAAGGTGTTTAATAACCAGCGTACCAGTGTGACAAACAATGCACCAATCACGGTGCCGCCCACCTGCCAAAAAAGACCGCGCACCACACCCCAGTAACCAACCAGACCATATAACAGCCCAGCCACGGCCAGCAAGCCGCCAAGCAACCAGGAAGGTAAATCCAAAAGGTAAGCGGTCTCAAATTTTTGAGTAGTCACTGTGTGTAGCAAAACAGCGAGCACGTACCCAACCACCAGGCCGACTGCTGAGAAGAGCAGGACACTTCCCAAACTGCGTGAAGAGTTTTTACTCATTCCACGACTCCTATTTTAGTGTTTTGATGAATTCCACGATGTCAGCAACCTGACCATCGGTGAGATAAGAAAAACTGGGCATGGCGTTCGCTGAAAAACCTTTCACAGTCCTTGCATCTGGCAATTTGATTGATTCGATCAAATATGCTTCATCGGAAGTAATTGTTGTCCCGTCAGCCAGCTGAACTTCATGACCAAATACACCTTTCCAGGTTGGGCCAATCCCCTTCGAGCCATCGAGAGAATGGCAGGATTTACAACCACTGTTCTGGTATAGCTTTTCGCCACGCGAGGCATCTGGTTTTCCAGCGCTAGCCAGGGCTTCAGCGGCAGCAATGGCTGCCTGATCTTTAACCCACTTATCATAATCGGCCTGAGATATTACTTTCACAGCCGCTTCCATGTACGAATGCGAAGTACCGCATAGTTCAGCGCATCGAACCTTGTAATCGCCTATAAGGATAGGATTAATACGATAGTCTGTGATCCGACCAGGAACCAGGTCTTGCTTCAATCGAAATTCGGGAACCCAAAAAGAATGCAAAACATCCAGGGATTGCATCTTCAAAAGCGTCTGGCGGCCTTCGGGAAGGTAAAGAGTGTTGGATGAAAATCCCTGAGGATATTCAAAGCGCCAGCCCCACTGAAAGCCAATAACTTTAATTTCGCCTGCCTGTGGATCCACAGTGCGAACTTGTCGCAAGTTATCCGCGCCAATGATTCCCAGTGCAATCACTATTACAAGAGGAATGGCAGTCCAGGTGATTTCAAGTCCGGTGTTCCCCTCAAAGTGTTGACCATCGCCATCATCGCCATCCTTCCGGCGAAATACAACCAGGCTGTAAACAAGAGGAACCATGATCAGCGCAAAGAAAAACGAGATCATCTTGACTTCAAGGTCAAATAACCAATCGATCGGAATAGACTGTGCGCTGGCTTCGACCGGCATCAGACCAAGCGAATTAAGCCCAACATATGTCAGCACCGCAACCACGGCCACCAGCACTGCAATAATCACGAAATGGCGGGTATTTTGCATAAGCACGCTCCTTAAAAATAATGTCTCTTACTCACTCCAGGGGTCATTAAGCCAATGCTCAGCCTGGGCAGATGTCAATGTTCTACGATCATAAACGACCACCTGCCCAGATTGTTGCAAAGAAACCAACATGACCTGCATTGGAGTATTTCCGGTCTTTCCTGTTACAAAACGATTTAAGAATTCGTCCCGGTTTATGGTTTTATCATCGTAATCAACAATCACCAGATCAAGCTCATGTGTTTCCAGAGCCAAAAGGGCTTCTGTCATGGTGGTGGGTAACCCGACGATTGATGCTTTGCTGCCCCAACGTTCAGCATAAATTTTCCGCAAGCCTTCACGGAAAAGTGGGTTTGCCGAAACTATCAGTACGAGACGAGGCGAAATAGGGGCATCTGGCATCAATATTACTCTCACATTAATTCAATATGAAACAATATTAATTTACCAAAATAACTCTTTTTTGTCATCGACATGAACGTAATGTTAGGGGGATTTCGAATCAAAAAGCGGGTGATTTTGGAATCACCCGCTTTTTGATTCAATCATAGGTAGATTGATAAAGGACTAAATTAAATCCATCTGGGCGGCGCGGGCAACCGCCTCGGCGCGATTGTTGACTTCCATTTTTTCCAAAATATGGCGAATATGGGTTTTGACGGTATTTTCGGAAATAAATAAAACGCCAGCGATTTGGGCTGTGGTCTGTCCGCGCGCCAAACACTTAAGCACCTCCACCTCGCGCTCGCTCAGCAATCCGCGATTACGATCTGTTTGCGAACGACGAACTGCCTGTAGAACTTTGTAGGTTATCTCTGGGGATAGTACGGAATTACCTGAGATAACCTGCAAGATTGTGTTGTGCAGCGTTTCAGGTTCTGTATTCTTCAGTACATACCCATTGGCGCCAGTGACAATGGCCCCAATGAGATCTTCATCATTCTGCGATATGGTCAGCATTAACACTTTCTGCTCAGGGTACAATTTTCGGATCGCGCCCAGCGTTTGAATTCCATCGAGAACGGGCATATTTATATCCAGCAACACAATATCAGGCCGGGTGGTTTCAATGATTGGCAGGGCATCCTGTCCATTGGATGCTTCTCCAACCACCTGGAAATCAACCATTTCATCCAGCAGGCTGACCAAACCACGCCTAAAGAGACTGTGATCATCCACTACAACAAGTCGGATGCGGCTCATATCTTCTCCTTAATTTCCGCAGGTAAGCGTAAAGATATTACTGTTCCCGCACCGACCTGGCTTGTGATCTGAAATTCCGCTCCAATACTCTCAGCGCGTTCGCGCATTCCTAACAAACCATATCGGGAGTTACCATCCACGCTGTCAGGAGTGAAGCCACAGCCATCATCACGAACCTGGAGTAATACCGTATTGCTATCCTGATATCCAACAATATTGACAGTACGAGCGCCAGCATGTTTGCGAATATTACTGAGCGCTTCCTGAACAATACGGATGAGCTGAGCCTGTATGTTTGCAGGGTATTCGTTGGAAAACTCTGAGACTGAAACACTAACTTTTTGAGATGTGGCCTGTTCGTAATCCGCCGCAACCTGACCAATCCAATCGCGCAAACGAGTGGAAGGCATGCGCCTCAAATTGTCGATGGCCTGCCGGGCATCGACATAAGCATCGGAAAGCGTGCGGTAATTCGCCTGGAGCATGGCCGTCAGTTTTTCATTTTCGCCGCGCACCAGATACCCTTGCATCTGTGATGACTGGATTTTTAGAAAAGCCAGGGTTTGAGCAAGACCATCATGAATTTCGCGCGCCAGACGAGTGCGTTCATCCACAACAGCCTGATACTCAACTTGCGCCATCAGACGTTTGTTCTGGATGAGCAGCGCCGCCTGACCAGCCAAGGTCTCAAGCAGGACTTGATGGCGCTGGGCAAACGCTTGATTTGAATTTGAGCCCAACACCAGCACACCTGCGGGATCGTCCCCTCGCCAGACCAGAGGTACAGCCAGCACCGCCTTCCACTTTTCACGTTTGTCCAGCATTACATTTTCCAGGGATAAGCTCTGACTTGAAGCAAGCACGCTTTTCCAGATTCCTTCCAGAAAAGGCAGATCTGGGATGAGGCTATTTGAGCTATTTGTGCTTCTTGCGCGTGTAAAAACCTGCGGCTCCGGGTTGGTTTGTCCAGGAACCCCGGCTGGCAAGTAGAGAATGGCAAAATCCACATCCAGAGCTTGTTGGACATTTTCCAACAGGCTGTTCAGCAGAATTGATAAATCAGATTTTGTAGTGGTGGCTGTTTGAAGATACAAAAGCGAGGCGATCTCTTGATCACGAGTGAATTGATTTTCGAGAGCCCGTCCGGCTGAATCTAGTATTTCAGTAAAATAATTTATCGTATCGGTTTTCGGTTGCGTTTCGTGATCATAATAAAAATTGAATACGCCCACCTGGCGATCCATATTGAGTAAAGGAAAACATTGAACCTGCACATTTGAACTGGTGCTTGCTGTGAGCAACACACAATTGGAATCACCATGCAAAGCATGACAGTTTTTGCAAGTCTGACGGGTTTCCGGCAAAGAAAGCCTTTGCTCCCAGGATTGAAGAGCAAGGGTGGGAACCTTGCCATACACTAACGCTGGTAGTGATTGCCCCCATTCATCATAGGGAACAAAGGAGACACCATTAACCCCTAAAAATTCAACGCCAACTTGCATGGTTGCTTCGAGAATTTCTTTGGCTGTGCGCGCTTCAAGAAATTTTTGCTGCACCTTCAATAAAGACTGGGCCTGCGTACGGGACTGATCCAACTGGACGCGAATATCGGCAACCTGCTGACCGGCTGAGGCGCGGCGTAAGGAAAGACGCAGCCAAAATTCCAGGACCGCAGTAAGGAGAGCAGAAATCGCCAAGGCAACAAGACCTGAAACCCAGAGACTCCAGGAAGCAACACTGAGAAAGCTAAAACCAAAAACCAAAATCAGCGCTGCAAAAGTTGCCCAACGCACCCGCAAAAGCTCCCTGTCGTCCATGACTTCAGGTTATTCCTTCACCGCAGACAACACTTCGACACTATGGCTGGCGGGTTTCACATCAGAAAAAACCTTTTTAATCCGGCCTTCCGGGTCGATCACGAATGTTGTGCGTGAAACACCCATGTATTCGCGTCCCATGAATTTCTTTTTTCCCCAAACATTGTAGGCCTCAGAAACAGTATGCTCATCATCGGCAAGCAGCGGAAATGGCAGCTGGAATTTTTGTTTGAATTTGGCATGGGATTTAGGAGAATCAGGACTTATTCCCAGGATGGTAACACCAGCCTCAATATAAGCAGAGTAATCATCCCTAAAATTACAAGCTTCGGTCGTGCAGCCTGGTGTATCATCCTTGGGATAAAAATATAAAACAATGGTCTGGCCGCGATAGTCAGATAGGCGGCGTGTGGCGCCTGAATCATCTGACAAAACGAAATCTGGTGCAGATATTCCAGCTGTTATCGACATAAAAATAATTCTCCTGATAAAAAATCGATTCGATTCAAGATTATGAACTGACGCGAACCAGAATGGCGTTTTTTAAGATTTGCAATTTTATTATAACCGCCTTTCATTGGTCAATTTGGTGGTCGGAGTTGTTTGTATCAATATGATTTTGCTGTTCAAAAATGCAAGGCTAAATTTAACGCACCTATAACACGTTTAAAAAAAAGGCACCCGCACGATTTATTCATGCGGGGCTTCTTTCAAAATTTTTAACCACGCAAGTTCATAATAGCCCGGATTTATGCAAGGCGGTTTCAAGAGCATCGACAGTGACAGGCTTCAGCAAAAATTCAGATGCGCCGTTCAGCATTGCTTGTTGTCGTGTTTGCGGCTGATCATCAGATGTACAAATAAAGACAGGCACTTTGTAGAGATGTGGCTCGCGACCAATAAAACTTAATATTTCAAAGCCGCTTATTCCTGGCATATTAATATCCAAAAATATCATATCAGGCTTTTCGATACGCAGGATCGCCATAGCAGGTCCGGGACCATAAGCCGCGCGAGCCTCTATTCCCAACACTTGTAATAAGCGCACCATCGAATCGGCGGTAGCGCGATTATCATCCACAATCAGTGCTTTATGCATTTCAAACCTCGGCGATGAGTTTTCCCATGATAGATGTATCATATCCTGGGAGCAAATTTACGGCCATCTGGAATTCTTTTGAGTGAAGCAGGTCAAACAGGGGAGCCATCAGCGGTGATCCGGCAAAAACCTCAGGAATTATCAGATCGTACCGTTCCAGGTAAAGCGGAATAAAATCCAAATCCAGCGCCTTTGCTGCGGCCGGAATACCCATACCACAATCTGCACGACCAGATGATACCGCTGCGGCTACACCCAGATGGGTGTATTCCTCATCATCATAGCCCTTCACATCAGAAGTGTCTATCCCCATTAAGTTCAGGTGATAATCAAGTAGAACCCGCGTTCCAGCACCGCGCTGCCGGTTAATAAAAGTCAGGTTGCCGGAAAGGTCGCTTAGTGAACGAATATCTTTGGGGTTGCCGCGCCGCACAATCAAACCCTGTTCGCGATGAACAAACCCGACAACGCGGACTGGCACATCTGGTAGATATTCGCGGATATAACGCAAGTTGTACTCACCTGTGATGGGATCCAACAGATGCGAACCAGCCAAATGCGCCTCACCGCGCCGTAAAGCAACCAGACCAGCCTGAGAACCGACATTGGCTGAGACAATCCGGCGATCATATCTTGAAAGGAACTGCGCCATAAGGTCCAGAATGACATCGTGCGACCCGATACAGAAAATAGTCTGGTCAATTTCAGCGCGGGAATGCATCAAGCGGACATTTACCGTCTCGCCCGCCTCCACACCCTGTACGCCCCTGGGAAGCACAACAAGCCCATCCGCACGCACAAGAGAGGTTATGACGCCCGCACCGCGTGAAATCGGCGCAGCAAGCATCCTGTCTCCAACCTGCCCAACCACCACACGCAAATAATCATCATCCCCTGCAGGAGAAACTGTTTTGCGCGTCATCTGGGCTGGCATTTGAGGAAGCTCTAGTGGGCGACGGCCCAACCAGCGGGCAATCAATGGTTCCACAAAAATATCCACAGTTAGTGCAGCTGAAACTGGATAACCTGGAACACCTATGATTGGAATGCGCGTCCCCACTTCTGGATTGGTGGATGAATTGTCTCCGCGCCTGACCATGCCCAAAATCACCGGGTGACCAGGACGGACCGCAACACCATGCACAAGCAATTGGCCCAACTTTTCCACCACCCGGGAAGAAAAATCTTCGCTGCCGGCAGATGACCCGGCATTTAGTAAAACCAGATCGCACATCCTGGCCGCATCAAGGACACGGTCACAGATGGCGTCAAAATCATCAATTGTGATCGGGAAACGCACAGGCTCAGCACCCATTGCTTTCACCTGCGCAGCCATCACTAATGAGTTATATTCCAAAATATCACCGGCACGCAATTCGGCACCAATCGGCACCAATTCCGTGCCAGTTGGGAGAATTCCAACCCGCGGACGGCGTGCAACCTTTATGGAAACATGCCCGGATGCCGCCACCGCGCCCAAATCATATGGGCGTAATGTGTGACCAGCAGGGAGAACAAGCTGAGTAGCAACAATATCCTCACCCAGGGGACGCACATGGCTCCAGGGAACCACAGCGGCCCGAATACGGATGGAATCCGGCTTGCGAGAGTCCGGGGAGATTTGGCCATCTGATGTTAAAGGTTCAACGTTTTCAATCGGGATAACAGCATTTGCCCAATCTGGCAAAGGATCGCCAGTGTCCACATACCTGGCATTTTCCCCAATGGAAAGCAGCACAGGTTTAGATGGCATAGCGCCAGCGCTTGATTCTGCGCGAATGGAAAAACCATCCATCGCACTGGCGTGATAATGAGGTGATGACTTGATTGCCCAGACAGGCTCAGCCAAAATACGGCCGAGGGCGTTCTCATCGAGAGGAATTGTTTCCACGCTCAAAACACGCCACAAATCATCTGCGCGCAGGGCGTTTTCCAGATGGACTTTTGCATCAGCCAGGGGAATATCATGGAGGTATACAGACATATTTTTATTATAACTGCGCTTGCTTTAAAAACCAGCGGGTTAAGGTAAAAATATTCAATTTAAGGTTGGGATATGGGGCGCGTATAGAACGAAGATGGGCGTGTACGCCCGCCTGTAATAGGCCAAAACACGTTCTGGTCAGAGTATAGAATAGGAATTTCTTCATAATCAGTCGGGATGCCAGCCCAAATTCCACCAGGCCTGTCTAGAACAATAACTTCAAACTTGCGCATTTTGAATGCAGTATCAATTTCAGCGGTAAGCATATTCCAGACAACAGTATCCTGAAGGCCAAAATTACCTCGAATCTCTTGAAGAGCAATCAGATGGACAAAGGTTTTCTTCCCTGCCAGAATGGCAAGAGCGTTGTGGTTCGGGATGAGAACATCTCCATCCACTTGCCGTAAGCGCCCCACAAGGGCCTGTCCAGCTTGCAGATCGGCAGAAGTGGGAATCTGAGAAATAGGATTATAGAAAAACACAATAAATTGTGCCACACACAGCGTGTAAAGCAAGGCTACCCCGTACGGCTGACGAGACAATGTGAATTTTTCCAGAATCCGGGGTAAATTGAAGCCAAACAAGATGGATAACGCGCCATAGAAGGGCATGTAATTATTTTTGAAACTACCGGGATTCAGACTTGCAAAGATTGAGGTTGCCAGCATACCCAGAGCAAACACCGTCCAAAGACCTTCTTTGCCCTTGAGTATTGCAACAGGGGAGGCCAAAGGACGAGCGAAGCCAATAATCCCCGCAATACAAACAGGGTAAAACAACAATATCGGCTGACCAATGTAAGCAATCCCCAACTCAGGCAGCCTATGCAATCCGGGTAATGTAAAAATGTAATACCAGAACCAGCCAGCCGAACGAGTATTTTCGATCCAGATCCAGGCAGATGAGCAAAAAGCCAAAGTGAGGCCAGCCAACAAAGCTATTTTGGGCTGGCGAAATAATAAAACAAACACAAGCAGCCCAATCACCATAAAAACAGCAGTCTGCTTGGTAAAAAAAGCACAGGTAAATAAGAAACCCGCCAGCAAGCTGCTCTGCCATGAGGCTCTTTCCAAAGCAGCTGTCGCGGCAATTAACAGAAACACAAAGAGCATGTCCACACGAGAAATGTCAAACCAGGCGCCACCTATTTGAAAAGTGGCTGCAAAAAAACCTGTTGCTATAAAAGCCCAATATTTAGAATTGGCCTGGCGGCGAACAATCTGAAATATCAACAGTGCAATTCCCAGGGATGCTGACAGGGATACAAGTCGAAGCGGCAGGAAGCCTGTCAGCGATGTGATTTTCGCGAGCAAAGCGGAGAGATAAAAATAAAGCGGCGGATAAATATAAGGGATATATTCCAATCCGGGGGCAACATAAAGCGCTTTGCCACCCAGTAAGCGCATAACCTGTACCAGTGAGCCGCCTTCCATCCACTCCAGATCAAAAGGATAGGCTATGCGCGAATAGATGACGATGAGCGCAATTGCACAAAACCAGAATGATAGAGCAAATAATAAAACACGAAAGACCGAAGTACTGGCGGTCTTTTTTGATTGCAGGGATGTTGACGGAATACTCATTTGTTTTTTTTCTTCAAATGCCGAGCTCAAACCATCAAAAACACATCCACCATTTCCCCGGCAGCAATACCATTCGCATCCTGATGAATCTTGATAAGCCCATGAGCGGCGGCAAGACTAAAAATAAGGTTCGATTTTCCAAAAACAGGCTCGGCCAGCCAGCCAGCCGCAGTGACGATAAGACGTACTGGTTGCCAATCTTCGCGGCCTGCCTGTGATGGCAGGTTAACTGTCAAACACGCCCGAACCGCAGGTTTTGGGATGTTATTACCCAGGCCTAACAAGCTCTCAATGAGCGGCACAACTAACAGGTAACCATTTACCAGTGCGCTGACCGGGTTGCCCGGCAGGCCTATGACCGCTTTCCCTGCACTAACGCCTAAAATTGTAGGTTTTCCGGGGCGGGTATTTATGCCGTGCACGAGCACACCGGGAGTACCCAGAGAGGCGATTACATCTGCGGTCATATCCCGCGTACTGGCGGAAGATCCAGCGGTGATAATGACCACATCGCACTCCGCCAAAGCCTGCGCAGCCCGGGACCTTAAGGTATCAAAATCATCAGGAATGATGCCGTAATGCAGCGCTTGCCCCCCTGCCTGATTGATCAGTGCGGCCAAAGTGTGTGAATTAATATCGCGTACTTGCCCCGGTTGCGGATTTTGATGTACGGGGATCACTTCATCACCACTGGAAAGGATGGCGACTCTGGGTTTTTCGGCTACGCGCAATTCGGTAATACCAAGCGCCATCAACCCGCCTATTTCGGCAGGCCTGAGACGTACTCCCTCTTTAATAACAACCTGATTCTCCGCAACATCTTCTCCAATGCGAATTACATTCTCGCCATCCGCAACTGCACGCTGAATTTCTATTTCCCCAGGACGCGCCAGCTGGGTGTATTCAAGCATTATGATTGCATCTGAACCTGCAGGGAGCATGCCTCCAGTATGTATCAGCGCACATTGCGCAGGCAAAAGTGTCAGCGTTGGGGCTGCGCCCATCGGAACTTCGCCAACCAGTGTCAGGTAACCGGGCAGGTTGTCGCTGGCTCCGAAAGTATCACGCGCCCGGACAGCGTAACCGTCCACAGTTGAGCGAGGAAAAGCCGGCAGCGGATGCGGCGCAGTAATATTTTCAGAAGTCACCCTGCCTAAAGCTAAATCGGTTGCAATGATTTGCGAAACTGGATGGGCAAAGAGAATATTAGAGAACAGCAGGGAACGAGCTTCGTCAGGGGGTAAAAGGATCAGAAATTCAGGCATGGGATAGTTTTTTGAATGATAAGATCAGCGCAGCCAGAAACTGAGCGCAACCAGATAGATGGATAATGCAAAAATAGCAGTGGAAGTGGCGACAAAGACCGGCCAGACCGGTTTTACACCATCTGCCAGGCCACGCATGGAATAAACCTGGTAAGCTGCCAGGGGTAAAGTTAGCAGCATCGGCCATACCAACCCAACCGGCACACCCAGAAACGGGGCAGATGCCAAAAACAGGTAGGCAGCAACTATCAACATATTATGCAGTGGAATGGTGCGTTCCCACGAGAACGAAATCAAAAAAGTACGTCGTTCGTACTTGAGATCATCTGCATAAGTTGGAAAACTCAACACAATAAAATACGTTAACGCAAATAAAAACAAAGGGATTGTGAAAATTGTCAAAAGACGATGCAGTTTGCCAAACTGGAATAAAAAAGCCAGGGTAGGTACAAGGCAGGCAATTTGAACCGCATTGGATAATTCGGCCAGGCCGCGATTAACTAGCCTGACAGGTGGAATGGCGTTTGCCAATGCCAACAGGCAGAAAAAAGCCAGAATGAGAGCAATATCAGTCTGGAAGAAACCGGAACGCTGCAATAAAAAGACCAGCACAGCCGCAACCACCAAAAAGCTGAAACTTACAGCCAGGATACGGGGTCGCAGCAGTTCCCGTTGCTGGCGAGTCTCTCCCGCAATCAGCGGCTCATTTAGAGGGCGAAAGTAGTCTGTTAACAGGTAGGATGCGGAAAGAATCAAAGCAACCAGCAAACCACCAAAAAACTGAGGCTCAGGCAATATTGTAGCACCCAGGTAGCGCGCAAGGCCAACGCCCAGCCAGTACGCCAAAAGAGCCAAGAGCAATTGAACTGGTTTGATCAAATTAAGCATGTTACGAAACAGCAGCATAGGCCTTCTCTAAAGGAAACACAAGACTGAACGTGATTAACTTGCGTTGTTGAAGAATATCATCCGCTTTCCCCGATAACTTTTCGCAGATCACGATAGTGAATTTGATTGTGCCGGTAGACCATTTTGATCATTTCGGCAAGCATTGTTTGTCCGAGATATGGATGGCGGCCGGATTTTAAAAGATCAGATTCGCTCAAAGAAGCAACCAGATCCACCATTTGAGCGCGAGTGGATTTAAAGGCATCCAACAATTCAGAAGAATTAAATTCGCGGGTTTTTTGTTGCTGGCTGGCGTTAAAACGATCAATATCAAAATCATCGCGTACGCCGGTACCACCATCGCGAATACTGGAAAATATTCCGAGGAAACCTTTTTCTGCGGTCACATAATGCGCGAGAACACTGCGAATTGTCCAGGTTTCGCCCTCTGTGTAGACTGTGGACTGCCATTGTTCAGGAGTTAATGTTGCAAAGAAGGCAGCGGTTTTTTCGCCTTCGGTCTTCAAACGCTCAGCAAGAAAAGCAGGATTCTCAGCCAATTAAACACTCCCATGCACGCAAAAAGCGAATTCTATGATTAGAGCAGAGAATAACCACCATCCACAACAATTACCTGACCAGTAATATACTCGTTTTTTAACAGGAATTCCAGCGCATCACCAATTTCATCCAGCACAGCCGGGCGAGGCAGGGGCAAACGACCAACAAGCCGCTGCCATTCATCAGGGGTAACATTATCGGAAGCCAACACAAGACCCGGCGCAATGGCATTCACGCGCACGCGGGGAGCGAAGGAGCGAGCCAAAACCCTGGTGAGCGAATCGAGCCCAGCCTTGCTGATGGTATAAGCGGGAAAACCAGTCCAGGCTTTTTGAGCAGCAATATCAGAGATACTGACAACCAGGCCACCCACGCTCATGCGCTGGTAGGCCTGCTGAGCGCAAAGGAATGGAGCACGTAAATTAAGGGCCAGGACATTGTCAAATTCAGTCGCACTTATCACTTGCGCATCGCCGCGCGGCATGACTGCCGCTGAATTAACCAGCACAGACAGACCTGATAATCGCGCATCTGGATTGGCAAGCAGCGTATCGATCTCCGCAAACAGGCGTTCAATTGCGGCCGCACTTCGCAAATCTGCCTGAAGTGGAAACACCGGAACTCCCAGTGCGCGCATTTCTGATGCTGCAGACTCAGCCTGTGCGCTGGATGTGTTGTAATGCAGCGCAATAGCATAACCCAGACTGGCAAGGCGCAGCGCGAGAGCCTTTCCTACACGTTGGGCGGCGCCGGTAATCAGTGCCAGGGCAAAAGTAGAAGAAGGTGCAGTGGAAGGCAATTGACTGGTCATGGCTTGATTGTAAAACGATTTATGGAAATCTGAGAAGGTTTGTCGACAATTTCAGTTAAGAATTAACACAAAACGCAAAAGACAGAGAGTCATTGCGTTTTGTGTTTTGTTGCTATTTAGAACATGACCGTAAGAAGGGGGATTCTTGAATTCTCGTTGGATGCTACTTCTTGAAGAAATTAGAAACAAAGAACCAAATATTAGCGGGGCGCTCGGCAAGGCGGCGCATAAAATATGGGTACCAATGGGTTCCAAATGGTACGTAAACTCGCACAGGGTAACCTTCGCGGGCCAACTGATCTTGCAAATCACGGCGAATCCCATACAACATCTGAAATTCAACCCCTGTCTTAGGCAAGCCGACCTTGGCAGCATACGATTTGGCAAAGGCTATACGTTTGTCATCGTGTGACCCGATGGCAGGAATGGGCGGAACACGACCATCCTGGCTAAGAACCGTATTTTTCGCCAGGGAAGCATCGATCAGGATGGAAGACAGGGTGTCGAAATTGGCATCAACGTCTGCTTTCTTGGGAAAGGCGACATCCGCAGGCTCCTTGTAAGCGCCCTTTACGAGACGAAAAGAAGTGCCAACCTCAACCAATTTGCGTACGTCCGCTTCAGCCCGGAACAGATAAGACTGGACAGCCAAGCCTACTGTTTTTATCGTAAATCCCTTTTCCAACATTTCATAGAATAAACTGATGGTTTGATCCGTATAGGGTGTATCTTCTATATCGATTCGAATAAAATTGCCATTCTTTTTAGCGCGTTCCAAAATTCGAGAAAGATTAGCACGGCAAACATCATTATCCATGCCCATGCCAATCTGGGTCAGTTTAATCGAAACATTTGAGCGCACACTTGCCTTCTGGATTTCATCCAAGACGGAGATAATCCCATCCGCAGCCCGGTTGGCTTCATCAGGAGTGGTGGTGTGCTCCCCCAGTTGATCAAGAGTGGCATTGATCCCTTTTTCATTCAATGCTTTGACAACACGAATAGCCTCCTCAATACTTGAACCCGCGATAAAACGAGACGCGGCTTTCCAGGCAAAACTCCAGCCTGTGACCAGATTCTGGGCCCATGCGGCTTTTGAGAGGTAAATCAGGAAAGAACGAAACATGTGCACCTCTTTGAGATTATAGAATTTAGTCAGGGGTTAAAACATTGTGAAATCTATCTCATTCTACATCTAAATTCAAAAGTTGGAAAAGCTGAATATGTTATACTTTCTGAAATAATAAGAGGCAAGTTATCACTGACACCACTATCGGGTGACAAATGAACCGTTTTGCAAAATATTCGTGGGGTGTACTGGGTTGGAACATGCTTGTGATCTTGTGGGGTGCAATTGTCCGCGCCACCGGATCTGGCGCTGGCTGTGGTAATCACTGGCCAAGCTGCAACGGAGCAATCATCCCTACTACTGAACGAATCCAAACCGTGATTGAATTTACGCACCGCGTGATGAGTGGCACAGCGCTCATCATGGTTTTTATCTTGTTAATATGGGGGCTGCGCAACTACGCCAAGGGCAGCCACCAACGCATAGGGTTCATAGGTTCTGCTTTTTTTATCATCCTTGAAGCTTTACTGGGCGCGGGCCTGGTGTTGTTCAAGCTGGTCGAAGGCAATTCAACCGTTTTCCGCGCCATAGCAATTGCCTTGCACTTACTGAATACCTTTATTTTGCTGGCTTTCCTGGCTTTGAACGCCTGGTGGGCTTCGGGAGGCAAGCGTCTTTCTTTCAAAAACCGAGGCCAACTACCGCTTCTGTTTGGCCTGGGATTGGCAGGCGTGGCAATTATCGGTATGAGCGGCGCTATTACAGCACTGGGTGACACATTGTTTCCATCAACATCCCTGGCAAGCACTCTTGCGGAGCAAGCCGACCAGGGCGCGCATTTCTTAATCCGGCTGCGGATTTATCACCCTATTATTGCCATCCTGGTTGGAGTTTATACCCTGTACCTGGTCAAATATCTGTATGGAAAATTCGATAATCTGACAATCAAGAAGTTGTCTATCCTTTTGGGAACGCTGATTCTGGTGCAATGGATGGCAGGTGTTTCCAATATTCTGCTACTGGCGCCAGTCTGGATGCAGGTAATCCACTTGTTCCTGGCTGATTCGGTTTGGATTGCATACATCCTACTGGCCGGGACTGTTTTTTCACAAGAATAAAGGAGCAATCGTGAGAATCGCGCGCGACACCTCTTTTATATTACGATGGGTATCCCTTTTTTTTATTGCAGCCGCATTTATCCTGGTCGTGATCGCGTTAGCGATTTATTCGCGGGAACGTGGTAATTACCCGGCTGGTATGACCATTGCAGGTGTGCCGGTTGGCGGGGTGGAGCCACAGACAGCCTCGCAACGGCTTTTGCAGATCTATAACACACCTGTGGAAATTCAATATGCTGGTGCAATCATTCAACTTGATCCGGCTGTGGCAGGTTTCCAGATTGACATTGAATCAATGCTGGCTGCTGCCGATTTGCAACGCACCGGAAGTTCTTTTTGGGGTGGATTTTGGGACTTTCTGTGGAACCGACAAACCGTAACAAATGATATTCCGTTGATTTCATCGATCAACGAAGAGCGGTTAAGCACCTATCTCAAAGATGAAATTGCTTCACGATACGATGAACCCGCAACTGCCGCCATGCCGCAACCAGGGCAGGTGACATTTGCCCCCGGGTCTCCCGGGCAGGAATTGGACGTTGCCCGCGCAATTGTAGTGATTGATGATGCGTTAAGATCCCCGGCAAACCGCACAGTATCGCTGACATTTCAGAGGACCACCCCTGGAAGACCTCCATTGAAAAATTTGGAAATTCTGGTCAAACAAATCATTGATCTGACCCCTTTTAATGGTGTTGTTGGGGTTTATTTACAGGATCTGACCACTGGCGATGAAATGCATTTTGGCTATGACCAAAATAAAGATGTGCCTGTTGACCCCGACATTGCATTTACTGCATCGAGTACTATCAAAATACCGATTCTTATATCGGTTTATAAAAACCTTGGGCCGGAGCTTGACCAGGCCACACAGGATTTGATTCTGGAAATGATCACCAAATCGGAAAATCCTGCCTCAGATGCGCTCATGAACAGGATTGATAATACAAGGGGCCCCCTGGTCGTTTCAGAGGACATGAAAGCATTGGGCTTATCAGACACTTTTCTGGCCGGATATTTTTTTGATGGTGCGCCCCTGCTGCAACGCTTTGACACGCCTGCCAACCTGCGAGCTGATGTATTCACCAGCCCGGATGCTTACAACCAGACCACCCCCTCCGAAATCGGAACCCTGCTGGTGGATTTATATCAGTGTGCCCAAACCGGGGGGGGAGGATTGGTGGCAGCTTTTCCTGATAAGATGAACCAGGCGGTTTGCCAGCAAATAATCGAATATCTTAAACGTGATCGTATTGGTGTGCTGCTTGAAGCAGGTTTGCCGGAAGGTACGCAGATTGCCCATAAGCATGGCTGGATCAGTGGACCCGATGGAATCATTCAGAACATATCGGATGCAGGCATCATTTATACTTCGGGGGGGAACTACGTTTTGACGATTTATGTTTACCACCCGGTTCAGGCTGTCTGGGAACCTATTTCTGGAATGATCGCCAAAATTTCTGAAGCCGTATATAACTACTACAACCTGGCGAAATAATTATTCCGTTGGAATACCAATAAAAATAATGCCTTCGACTACCTTCACCGGATAAGCAGGAATATCCACAACGGCTGGCATGGTCAGAGCCTTGCCAGTGCGCACGTCAAATTCGGCACCGTGGCGGGGGCAGACCACGGAATTACCATCCAGCAGTCCATCACCCAAAGGACCTTCGTCATGGGTACAAATATCTCCAATGGCGTAGTATTGCCCGGCGATATTGAAGACCACAATCGCCTTGCCGTCAATCTCAACAAACAACCTTTCGCCGTTTGCAAGATCAGCGAGACCAATCTCATAAAATTCGGCTTTTGATTCATCCTGGTGGGTATAGTTAAACATAGTACTCCTACTTATTACAGATGCAGCGCGAGATAAAAACTCCCGCCAAACAACCCGATAAAGACATTATGCCGGGCGATACGGGAGTTTGAAGTTTCTGAGTACAGGTTGTTTTGCCCATTTACGGAGATTACTCTACGAGATCATCACTGGCAGAACCAAGACCATATACACCAGCCTTAAGAACTTTCAATGAGAGCAGGGCACATTTTAGTCTTACCGGGCCGAGTTCGATACCGAGCAGATCAAGAACATCCTGTTTTGTGAGTTGCTTTAATGATTCGAGCGGTTTTCCTATGATAGATTCCATCAACAAGTCCGCAGATGCCTGGGAAATGGCACAACCATGCCCGTCAAAAAGGGCTTCAGTGACAAGCCCCTGGGCATCCACGCGTAAATTAACCTCAATGTGATCGCCACATAACGGATTATTATCGGCAAATGTTATATCGCTTGGATCGAGATGGCCGCGATATGAAGGATTCTTGTAATGTTCAATTATGATTTCGCGATAGAGATCATCCATTCCGACTGTTCCCTGGTACTATATTTAATACGTTATGCAAAGTAAGATTTTACTTTGTAAATTCCTTCCACCAGCCGGTCAACTTCTTGCTCATTAGTATACAGATAGAAACTGGCACGTGAGGTGGCCGGGATATTAAATTTCTCGTGTAAAGGCTGGGCACAATGATGCCCGGCACGAACTGCCACGCCGACTGTATCCAAAATCTGGGCAACATCGTGAGGATGCACGCCTTCGAGCGTAAAGGCTGCAACGCCGCCTTTTTTATCAGCAGATGGGCCAAACAACCTGACTCCGGGGATTTCTTCCAGGCGCTCGAGCGCATATTCTGTAATAGAGTGTTCATGTTCGGCGATTTGATCCATCCCGATATTCGCGAGGTATTGCGCGGCTGCACCAAAACCGACGGCTTCGGCAATAGCAGGCGTACCAGCCTCAAATTTATAGGGCAGGTCGTTGGGGCGGAAAGAGCGCAGCTTGACTTCCTTTATCATGTCACCGCCACCCATAAAAGGCGGCATGCTTTCCAGCAAGGCAGTCTTGCCATAAAGCACACCAATACCAGTCGGCCCGACCATCTTATGCGCAGAAAAAGCCATAAAATCAGCATCCAACGCGCGCACGTCCACTTTGAAGTGCGGCACAGACTGCGCCCCATCCAGCAAGGTCAGCGCTCCGGCAGCATGCGCTTCACGGATCATATCAGCCGCAGGATTGATCGTGCCAAGCACATTGGACATGTGCGTAAAAGATACGAGTTTTGGGTTTTGGGTTAACAACCTGCGGTATTCATCCATATCCAGCAACCCATCAGGCGTAACTGGAATGAATTCAAGGCGCACATCCCGTTCACTGGCTAAGATATGCCAGGGCACCAGGTTGCTGTGGTGTTCCATCTCTGTCAGAATAATCAAATCACCCGATTTTAGATTTGCACGAGCCCAGGAATAAGCCACGAGATTGATCGACTCGGTCGTGTTACGCGTATAAATTACCTGGCGAGGTGAAGCTGCATTGATGAAGTGGGCAATTGACTCGCGCGCCTGCTCATACAACGTGGTAGCTTCTTCAGCAAGTGTGTGCACGCCACGGTGAATATTGGCATTTGATCTGCGATAAAAATCTTCCATCGCATTCAGCACCTGTACTGGCTTTTGAGCAGTGGCAGTGGAGTCGAGATAGACGAGCTTTACTCCGGGACGTATTTCGCGCTCCAGAATTGGAAAATCTTGACGAATTTGATCGATGTTGATGCTCATAGAAGTGGATGCCGCTTAATAATCAATAATATCTTTCTTAACAATCGGAGGTGTCTTTTTGCCAGTTCCAGCAGGGCGAATCTGATCTGAATTTGTGGGATACCACAAAATACGATCCGGAACCATCCAACCATCCGTGAGGAAAACGTTTGAGCGAAACTGCACGGCAACCATTTTGGCATTATCCACCTGCACGACGATGCCTTTAAGCCAGCCACGCACACGCTCGCTGTTTTTTTCGTGATCGCAAAAAGCCTCAACCGGATCGCCAACTTCGAAAACATAAACAGCACTGGGCGAGCGCATAAAAGCATAGGCAGCCCCCCCTCCTCGAGTGCTTCGTTTTGCCACTCCGGGAGTGGTGTTTGTTGGACGTGTAGTTTTCATGACTGCCTCACTTATTGATGCCCGTGGTCGCGAAAAGCAATTCTTACCTTTATACGTTACCATTGCGGGTGGAGATGAAATACTGCAAATATGCCTTATCCCCTTTCGTTTTCAAGAAAGGGGATTGGCATTGTTTAACACTATGGTTGAGTGCAGATTATGCGCTCATTTTGTCGAGAATGGCCTGCTGGAAACGCTCGCGGACACCCTCAAACGGGATACGTTGCATGATTGGATCAAAAAATCCTTCCACAGCAAGACGCTCGGCGTCTTTTTGCGGAATACCGCGCGACTTAAGGTAAAACAAGGGTTCCTGTTCCAATTTTCCAACAGTAGCCCCATGCGTACAGCGTACATCATCAGCGAGAATTTCCAGACCAGGGATGGAGTCTGCCCTGGCAGAATCGCTCAATACAAGATTGCGGTTGGCCTGATAGCCGTCCGTCTTCTGTGCTCCTGGCGCAACATAGATCATGCCCTGCCAGACAGAGCGGCTCTTACCTTTTAGCGCACCCTTAAAAAGGAGATCGCTGGTGGTGTTTGGAGCCAGATGATTCTGCTGTGTGTCGTGGTCAAGATGCTGGGAACCATCGGTAAAATAGAAGCCCGACATGCGCCCTACCGCACCTTTGCCAACCAGGTCCAACTCAGAGAAGTTTTTGGTTAAACGGGAGCCAACTGCTCCAAAAATCCAATCCAGATTAGCATCCCGCTCAACACGGACCCGCTCGTGACTGAAGTTCCAGACATTTTCACCCCAGGACTGCAACTCAACAAAACGTAGATTTGCGCCCTGCATTACCTGAATTTCTACCAACCCGGCATGCATGCTATTGACCTGTACATCAAAAGGCGAAGCCGATTCATGCACATAGGTTACTGAAGCACCCTCGTCAACCAGCACCATAAGATGCGAAACATGCGCCAGATCCGCGCCGGGTCCCCAAAGAACGCTGTGCAGCGGCTGCTCAACTTGAACACCTTTGGGAACATATAATACCACGCCATTAGAAGCAAACGCAGCCGCAAGTGCGGCAAATTTGCCTTCCTCCGCATTGACGGTTTTCCCGACCATTTTCGCCAGCAAATCGGGGTATTTTTGTTCAGCAGTTTTCAGGTCAGTAAAAATTACACCCTGGCTGGCGATTTTCTCATCGAGATCGACCTGCGAACCACCGGGGGTTAGGACAATCTGTCCGCCGTGCTGATCAGCTACCAGAGGTTTTAGTAAATGTTCCGGGACTTCTGGTAAATCTAAAAAGGCGTTCTCGACTGGTAATCGAAAGGCTTCAGCGGGGAAAAAGCGCAAATCGGTACGCCGCCAGGCTTCGTCCGTAACAACCGGAACACCAAGTTTTTGAAATACCTGCCAGGCATGATTACGGTATTCACTTAACGCCCCTGCCGGAATTTGCGCTTCGGTAAAAGCAAATTGCTTGGCGCCAACTTCCGGTCGCCGGGAACGTGAACTAACAATGACTTTTGGTTTCTCTTCCATATTAGCCGATCGATCCTTCCATTTGTAGCTGGATCAAGCGATTCATCTCAACAGCGTATTCCATCGGCAATTCTTTGACCAACGGTTCAATAAAACCAGATACCACCATCGTGGTTGCCTCTTCCTCGGTCAGCCCGCGACTCATCAGGTAGAAGAGCTGCTCTTCGCCAACTTTGGAGACAGATGCCTCATGACCAATGGTTACATCATCTTCGTCAATTTCAATCGTGGGGTAAGTATCCGAGCGGGATTTTGGATCGAGCAGAAGCGCATCACATACAACGCTGGATTTGGCTCCGGTTGCACCGTTATACACTTTAAGTAACCCTCGGAATGAGGCGCGACCGCCGCCCTTGGAAATTGACTTGGAAATCACTTTGCTGGTTGTACCAGGGGCAAAATGCACCATCTTAGTACCGGCATCCTGCACCTGTCCTGGGCCAGCAAATGCCATTGAAAGCATTTCCCCATGAGCACCCTTCTCCATAAGGTAACAAGATGGATATTTCATGGTGAGCTTTGAACCCAGGTTGGCATCAACCCATTCGTGGGTGGCATTTTCATATACTTTGGCACGCTGCGTAACCAGGTTGAAAACATTTGTGGACCAGTTTTGAATGGTCGAATAACGCGAGCGGGCGTCTTTTTTAACAATGATCTCAATTACACCGCTGTGAAACGAATTGGTGGTGTATTGAGGCGCGGTACAACCTTCCACATAATGGACCTGAGCGCCTTCTTCAACAATAATCAGGGTGCGCTCAAACTGGCCGACATTTGCTGTGTTCAAGCGGAAATAAGCCTGTAAGGGTAAGTCGACTTTGACGCCTTTGGGCACATAGACAAAAGAACCACCCGACCAAACAGCGCTATTCAAAGCAGCAAATTTATTGTCTTCAATAGGAATAACTGTACCAAAATGCTCCCGGAAAAGATCCGGATACTGTCGAAGGCCATCTTCGATTGAAAGAAAAATAACGCCCTGCTTTTCCAGATGTTCAAGCACAGAATGGTAAACCATTTCAGATTCATATTGAGCGCCAACGCCAGCCAAGAACTTACGTTCAGCTTCGGGAATCCCCAACTTATCAAACGTACGCTTGATGTCATCCGGGACATCATCCCAGGATTTTTCGCTTTTTTCTGTTGGTTTGACGTAATAAAAAATCTGATCCAGATTTAATTCTTCCAGGGTAGGTCCCCAGTTGGGCATGGGACGGCTCAAATAATGTTCAAGCGCCTTCAAGCGGAAATCAAGCATCCATTGAGGCTCACCCTTCATGCGCGAGATGTTTTCCACAACTTCACGACTCAAGCCGCGTTGTGATTTAAACACATAGTTATCATCACGGTCATGAAAACCGTATTTGTAATCGCCAATATCTTCAAGAATTTTTGCGTCTTCACTCATTTTTTTTCACCAGTGATAAAACGTCATGAGGAATGTGGAAAAAGCGCGCTGCTGTTTACTACCAATAATTTTATGGAAGACACTTTTAGTAAGTTTCCATATGCGCTTCCAACACGACAAGATCCACAATTCAATAAAGCGCTAGGCCAGCGTCTCTTCATACTTCTCGCGGACCCAATCGTAACCAGCTTCTTCAAGGTGCAGGGCGAGTTCCGGGCCGCCACTTTCCACAATCCGACCGCCCATCATGATATGAACAAAGCCTGGCTTGATGTAGTTCAACAAGCGCTGATAGTGGGTGATGACCAACACACCCAATTCGGGACCGCTTAAGGCATTTACGCCCTCAGAAACAATGCGCAGCGCATCAATATCCAACCCGGAATCAGTTTCATCCAGGATGGCAATTTCAGGTTTAAGCGTGGCCATCTGCAAAATCTCGGCGCGCTTCTTTTCGCCACCAGAAAAGCCTTCGTTTAGATAACGACCAGCAAAGGAATTGTCCATTTTTAACAATTCCATCTTTTCTTTTAGCATTTTACGAAATTCAGGAATAGGAATTCCTTTATCTTCCGGGTTTGCGGCCCTACGGCGAGAATTGATTGCCGTGCGCAAAAAATTCGCAACGGTAACACCTGGAATGGAAACCGGGTATTGAAAAGCAAGGAAGATACCAGAGCGCGAACGCTCATCTGGCTGCATCTCCAATAAATTCTTATCTTTGAACCACACTTCGCCTTCAGTAACTGTGTAGCTCGGATGCCCCATTAAAGTATAGGCCAGGGTGGACTTGCCGGTACCGTTGGGGCCCATAATGGCATGCACTTCACCCTGACGAATTGTCAGATCAAATCCCTTGAGAATTTCCTTGCCTTCTATGCTGACATGCAGATTCTTGATTACCAACTCAGACATATTTGCTCCTTGCGATTTGCTTTACCGCCTTAAGGCGTTTTTTTTATCAGATTGTATTTTAGCAAATTGGAGTAAAAATGTCAATATTTATGATATTTTTCTAGTATATTCAAATAGAATTTTAACGATGTGGATTTTCTAAAAGCAACAGTTGATAATAATTGACAGACAGAGCTGTTTTCCCACCAGGTTGGATGACCATTCTGCCAATTCACAAAAGTTGCCAGAGTTGTTTTTTGTATCAACCTTCGAGAGCTATGACTGGATTGCAATCAACGCCACGATAATATTTTGTAGTGTTTTATCGCATCATATTACCAGAGTCACTTTATTGCAAAATATTTTGTTCAATCTATTATTAAACTTGAATTAAACCGAAAGCGTAAATCAACAACTCACAAGCGTTTAACATCATGTGAACCACTTTCGTAGATACCCGCAGGAGTGATTTCAATAAATTCTGCATTTTCCTGAAGCTCGCGAATGGACTGTGCACCGCCGTAACTCAAGCCTGAGCGTAGGCCGCCTACGAGCTGATGAAGCACTTCGCCAACATGTCCACGGTAAGGTACCACCGCCTCGACACCTTCGGGGACAACTTTCATCCAATCTTCCTGATCTTCAGCGCTTTCATCATGTCCTCGCTCAATAGAGCGGCGACCCATTGTAGCGGCCAATGAGGCCATACCGCGCACCACTTTTACCTTTTGGCCATCGCGGATAACTGGTGAGCCGGGGGCTTCTTCGGTACCAGCAAACATACTGCCAATCATGACCGTTTCAGCACCGGCAGCCAATGCCTTTACCATATCACCTGCCTTCTGAATGCCACCATCTGCAATCAGCGGCACATCCCGCCCAGATTCGCGGATGCCCTCGGCGCTGTCCATGATGGCTGTTAATTGTGGAACCCCAAACCCTGTAACAATACGTGTGGTGCAGATCGAACCGGGTCCAATACCAACCTTGATGGCACTTGCTCCGGCTTCCGCCAATTCACGCGCACCCTCACGGGAGGCAACATTACCAGCTACGAGCTGGGCATCTGGAAATTGTTGGCGGAGAATGCGCAGCATTTCAATACAGTGGTCAGCGTGACCGTGAGCAATATCAAGGACAAGCACGTCCGCGCCAGCCTGGAGCAACGCCGCTGCGCGATCGACCTCACCTCGAGTGACACCGATAGCTGCGCCTACACGCAGTCGACCTTTTTCGTCCAGTGCTGCCAGGGGGTTTTGGACCGGTTTCAGTACATCCTGTGATGTGATCAGACCTTTCAGGGTGCCGTCTTCGTTTAGCACAGGCAGCTTTTCAATGCGGTTTTCATACAGTAATGTACGGGCAGAATCCAGTGATATTCCCGCAAATGCAGTGACTAGGCGCTCGCGGCCCGTCATCACTTGCTCCACAAGGCGGCTTTCAGGCGGGGCAAGGTTGACATCCCTTTGCGTAACAATACCTACCACCTTTGCGGAACCATCAAGCACCACTAAACCTCCCACATCATGACGTTGCATTAACTGGCGAGCCTGCTCAACGCTAGCATCCAGATTGATTACATACGGGTTTTCAACCATAACTGCTTGAGCACGCTTGACCAGTTTTATCATTTTGACATGCATATCAATTGGCATAAAACGATGAATGATGCCAATACCACCCGCACCCGCCATGGCAATTGCCATAGCGGTTTCGGTCACGGTATCCATGTTGGCGCTGATGACAGGGACATTGAGATTGATGCGATCGGTAAGGCGGGTGGATGTGTTCACTTGCTGGCGAGAGCTGATAGAGGAACGACGGGGCACGAGCAAAACATCTTCAAAGGTCAAGCCTTTGGATACGCGAATTTTCATAAAACACCTCTCAGTAAAGTAGAAAAAACCATCTCAAACCGACAAATTTTATCGCAAATCTGAAAATAAACACCATCAAAATTCAAGTCAAAACCCCAAAGTGGAACGGTATTTCAACAGAAAAAGCTGCAAAATTCTATAAAACTATTCCAAAGGGAAGAAAGGATTCCAGGCCACTTCCCATGGATGCCCATCTGGATCAGCAAAATAGCCCGAATAGCCTCCCCAGAAAGTATCCGCTGCGGGCTTTAACAGGCAGGCTCCAGCAGCAAGTGCCTGAGTGATCAGCGCATCAACCTGCTCTTTGCTGGAAACATTATGCGCCAGGGTGATGCCTCCAAAGCGCGACCGGTCAGAAGGGAGGGCGGCATCCTCAGCCAGGGCCTGGTAGCCGAAAAGCGCCAACCAGGTGCCATTAAGTTGGAAGAATGCGATCTCTTCGCCTTGTTTGAAAGTGGTTGGCAGGCCAAGTCCATCGCGATAAAAATTAACCGACCGTTGGAGGTCGGAGACGCCAAGAGTGATAATTGATATTCTAGGTTCCATATATTTAGCTTACCGGAGAATTGGGTTGGGCACAAGGGGCATTTGAACCGTTTTGTAAAAAGATCCGGCCTGTTAAGAAACGAGCGGCCCAAATGGCCGCCCGCATTTTATACATCGTGATATTTTGAATCGTCCAGCTCTATTTTGAACTTCTCTTCCGGGGTCATTTCTGGCACCTGTGCCTTTTCATTGGCGCGCGACCATTGAAGTTGCTCGGCAACGCGCAGTTTTTCGGTTGATGCAAATTTAACCATGCTCCATTTGCCGCAGTACGGGCAGCGGTCATACTTATGCGTTAACATATTCAAACCATAAATATGGATTGCAAATGGGCTGCCGCACTTCGGGCAGATTGCTCCGCCCAAGGGATATGAAAGTTGTACACCAACCGGGAACATCTGCGTTTTTAGACCAGTCACCAATGGAATGACCGCTGCAAAAAGCACCGCCAGAAGGCTGATGCCCAGGATGGGTATCGCTATTTTCATGGCAGTTTGCCAGCTTTCTGAAGCGCTTACAAAGTTGGCATTTAATATTCGCGATGAGAACGGGAAACCATCCCAGGTTGTTCCAATAGCATAAATTTGATGCATGCCCAAAGGGTAATTATCGGTATTGAACTGCAGCCTGTATGGTTCCTGGGTAACTTCGCCAATCAAGGTTTGGTCAACATAAAAAGCAACTTTTGTTAATTTTGCTGGAGCGCTGGCTGTGACGGAAAACAATCCCTGAATATCTGCACCACCTGAAGAATAACCAAAATCACGGCGCATGGAAATGGTCAGGTCACCTTGCTGGGCGTGAACACTCCAAACCAGGCAAAGGCTTAATAACAAAGCAAACAAAAACGAATTGCGAATAAGTTTCAAAGGATTTTCTCCAGCCATGTTATTTCCAGCGGGTCAGAATAGCCTCGCGCTGAAACACCTGGATTGACAGGTACACCATGAGAGCGTCCAACAGGAGCATGACAAATGCAATGATGCTGATCAGGTTTCGATCTAGAATGAAGAACCCGGCCATTTGACCAAAGAATCCAGCCAGCAGCGGCACGATGATCACCATGGAAATTTGCTCAGCGACGCGAGGATCACTGACGCGCGATGAAACCATCAAGGCAAAAGTAACTTCAAGGATCGCCAGCAAAGGACCGACAACGCCTATGGCAATCAACCAGCGCGCATCCAGCACAGCGGAAAGCAAAGCCTTGTTCGAAACCAATACCCACGAACCCGCCGCAAACAGGGCAAATGCGCCGTATGTAGCAATCACCGCTGGGATGACCGCCGCCAGGCATTTGCCAATCAACAGTTCGGCAGTGGTGATAGGTGTGGCGAGCAGAGGTTCCAGGCTGCGAGTGGTTTTCTCACCCACTATCGAATAGGCCGCGATAGTGCCGGGAATTGCCATGGGCAGGATCATGAACATCATCATAAACTGGCTGACCAGATACACCTGGATACAGTCACCACCCGTAACGCCAGCAGGACACATGGCGCTCATTAACTCGGTCGGCACTTCGGTAGTAACCGGGCTACCCATGCCTGCGCTGTTCGTGCCATAAAGAACTGCCAGCGGGATGGCAGTCATCAACAGAGGCAAAAAAGCAACAGTGAACAACACCATGCGATTCTTGAAAACTTCCACCCATTCCTTGCGAAGAATGACATTAATTTTTTTCCAGTTCATGATTTCACCAATTGAAAATAAACATCTTCGAGCGAATGGCGTAGTTCACCTACAAAGCGAATTTGGGCTCCGGCCGCTACCAGCGCGCTCACAATTTGCGGGTTTTGCGCCTCGGGGTCATCGACGGTTAGCACAAGTTTGTTTTCAACAACCTTTGCCTCGCGCACGAAGGGCAAGCCACGCACAACAGCTGCAAAAGCTTCCTGCGCATCGACCAGATGAAAGACAATTTTTCGTCCAAAGAGTGATTTGCGCAGATTCTGCGGAGTATCCACCACTAGCAAACGCGATTTGAAGACTCCAATGCGGTCACACAAATGATCTGCTTCATCCAGGTTGTGGGTACACATGAATATTGTGCGGCCTTCTTTGCGAAGTTCCGCCACAAAATCGCGAACCAGCCGCGCAGCTTCGGGGTCGAGCCCTGAGGTTGGTTCATCCAGAAAAAGGAGGCGCGGTTCATGAATCACGGCACGCGCAATCGCAAGTTTTTGTTTCATACCCTTTGAGAATGTGCCCGCCGGGTCTTTGCGACGCTCCCATAGGCCCAGCATGCGCAAATATTTCTCCACATGCCCGCTGACATCTTTCACATCATACAAGTGGGCGTACAGCTGCAAGTTATATTCGGCAGACAGATTATCGTACATACCGGGAGTCTCGGTCAATACACCCACCGTCCGGCGAATGTCCGTATCCTGCCTGCCAGTTTCGAAACCATTAACGACAGCCTTGCCACCCGAAGGAGCGATAAGGGAGGTAAGCATGCGCACAGTGGTGGTCTTCCCTACACCATTGGGACCAAGAAAACCGAAAACCTCCCCCTCTTTTACATCCAGGGTAAGGTTCTCCACGGCTGTAATTTCCTTGAATTTTTTTGAAAGATTTTCAGTATGAATCATCAATTGGCCCTTTATCGTGCTCGTTCAGGGATTATGTTTGCTGGCAAACAAACTACGCACACATGACTGCCAGATCAGTCAATCCAAAAGGTGCTGTAGATATATACGCCGATCATATCCTTGAGGTTGCCTGGTTTAATCATCTTTAAGCCAGGTAAAGCAGCCTCTCAACCATTCAGGCTAAACGAATCGATGAGCGCGCCACTGCGATCTATGAATTCAAAGGTAATTTTGGTGTCTGTAGCCCAGACACGCATCGCACCATAATCAGTATTGTAGCGCACCCGGCTGCCCGGTAACGGATCGCCAAAATCATAAATTGTGGAACCGCCCAGGCCATCTACAAAATAGGGAATATTATCTTCCAGTAATTGCTCGTAAGTGTGATCATGCCCCGCCAGGACAGCATCCGCCCCCCAGACCTGAAAAGGCCACTGAAGGTCAGTAGTTGATCCATGCTTGCCAGAAGAATAAGGGGCATGGTGCAGTACAACAATATTCCACGGAGAGATGGATGCCGCCATAGCGGTTTTTAACCATGTGGACTGGGTTGAGGTGCTTGTGATGCCGTCAGGTTCATGCGGATCACTATCCAGCATAAAAAAATGAACAGGCCCTTGAATAAAATCATAATAACGTTTGTTCCCGGGCAATTCAAAATATTGGGTGTAGGGTTGGGCTCCGGATGTAATCCAATCATGATTGCCCAGGACAGGGAAAAACTTAAAGACCTTTGCACCTGCGCCGTAAGATCCGCTATATGGATAAATATAGCTGTGGTAATACTGCCCAACATTGGCATCGATCGTGCCGGCTGCCCCTAATTCGTAGTTGTTATCGCCCACCGCGACAATAAAATCTGGAGACCAGCTTTGCACTTCGCTAGCAATATCCGCCTCAGCTTTTCCAGTCAGACCAAAATCTCCAATCACGGCAAAAGATACAGACAAGCGTGTGTCAACATGCGTATGCGCTTTTTTCCGATCAACAGCCAAGGGCACAGCAGTTGGGAAAGTGCTATTTAAGCTTGTAAACTGTTGGTGTTTAAAATTGTAAATTTTTGCAAAAACAGTACCGGGCAAAATATGGGCTGCATTTAAAACATAAATTAGCGCCCCTAAAAGTGTAAGCAAGGCAAAACCCAATAAGATTATTTTTGTGCGATTCATAATACCCGGGGAGTTATTTGAACTGAAAGATGTTTCAGGCTACTTTTAATATTTACTGATAAATGGATTTTTCCAGGTTTTCGGGGGTTTCCTCAACCTGCTTTAGCGAGGGTTGAACATCTGAAGATGAAGAGGAAGGTATATCTGTGTACGTGGGTTCCAGCGGCTCAGGCTGACGTAAGGCAAACAGAATTACAAGACTTAACAGAGCAAATCCGCCCACAAGCGCTTCTGTAACAAGCATTCCAAGACTGGGCGCCAGGAAAACGACCGAGGCATCAATTAAAGCGTGGTAAAGCACTGCCAGCCAGACCCAAACGCCCTGTTTGCGAGTAAAAGTTTGCAAAACAATTACCGAAAATGTGATCTGCACCGGGATGGTGAAAAAGCGCTCCAGCGCCCCCAATAGCGCCTCATACCACTGGGCAGACCAATAGGCTGTTACCTGTGCTCTGGCCAAATCCAACTGCGCAGCAGGGATTACGCTGGCCAAATCTATGCTGCGATAAGCAGCAAGTTGGAAGAAAGCGACCAGTGTAATAAAGCCCAATATAATGGCTTCTGCTCCGCCATGTCCGGCGCCTGCCAGTACGGCTTTGCGCCAGGAACGGGCATCCTTAAGCCACCATCGAAACATGGCGTAACGCGATAATTCTTCAAACAGGCCAGCACTCAACCCAAGAAAAAGAGCATTGAATATGGTTTGAGCGTTTTTTGGCCAGGCTGCCAACCCGGTCTGGTTCAATAGATTGCTAGCCAGGCTGTTAAACGGTATGTGGCCGACCTGTGACAGGATGAAAACTGCTGCACCCACCCACCAGAAGCGCCAGCTAAGTTTCCAAACACGCGTAAGGTACAGAACCAGGCCAAGCGGCATGGCTATCATCAGGAAACTGTTCAGGAAATGTGAGATAAATAGTAGGTCCATGATTATTTTCCAAATGGAAATTTACGCGAGCAACACGCTTCTGAACTACAAAATCTGCTTTAACATATTTGCAACCGCTTGATAAACAGGAGAGTCGTCGCCAAGATCAACTAGAGGTTTTCCACTGTAATCAAAGACACCCAACTCGACATCAGCCGGGATTACGCCGAGCAGAGGCACACCCATTTTATCGACAAATGCCCGTGTTTCCTGCGGCAGTTCGGCCTGGACTCGGTTCACAATAATATATGATTTCTCAATCCGGATATCGAGTTCTTTACTCATATCCGCAATACGCTGGGCTGCCACCAGGCCGCGTTGAGATGGATCACTTACGATGAGCAAATGCTGAACGTCACGAGTTGTGTGACGCGAGAGGTGCTCCATCCCGGCCTCATTGTCTATAACCACATAGGCATAATGCTTGCTCATCCCGTCAATCACTTCACGCAGATTGTGATTCACCGCGCAGTAACAACCCTGCCCTTCACCGCGGCCCATGGCAATCAGGTCAAAGCGCGAACCTTCAGCCAGGGACGAACGCACGTGATATTCGAGGTACTCACGCTTGGAGATGCCCCCGGGCAAACCACCCATGGCAGCACCGCCCTGAACCAGCGACTCTTTTACCTTGTGCAGCATATCTTCGCGGATTTCGCCCACTGTGAAATCAAGCTCCAGGCCCAGCACCATGTTTAAGTTTGAGGACGGGTCGGCATCAATTGCCAGGATGGAGCCGCTCTGATTTTGAGCCAGGTACTTTATGATCATGCCTGCGACAGTGGTTTTACCAACGCCGCCTTTACCGGCCAGTGCAATTGTAGTAGTCATATTGATTTTTTCCTTTTACCAGCTAAAATATTCTCTCACAAATCAGGCGCGTACAAAACCATCCAGCAAGCCAGCCATACGATGTGCTGATTCTCTTAATTGCGGCACGTGGTCATAGACCGGTATCCCCAGGCGATCGGCTTCCTGTACCGCCAGATCGGCGGGAAGAAAACCAAGTACTGGCAAACCGGGGGTCTCTTTTTCCAAGAATTGAGCTTCGTCCGAATTTCGAACCTTATTACCAACCAGATAAAGACGCTTGAGACCAATATCGTTGGCCAGCTTCTTGATCTGGGCTGCGGTACCAAGAGAGCGGCGGGTGGGTTCGACCACTACCAACATGGCATCCACAAAATCAACCGTGGCACGGCCCAGGTGCTCCACACCGGCATACATATCGAGCAGCAGCACTTCATCCTTGCGAAACATCAGGTGGGTAAAAAGCGTTTTAAGGATGGCCGCCTCTGGGCAAATGCAGCCGGAGCCGCCAGTTTCAACACTTCCCATTTCCAACAGACGCACCCCGCGGTGCAATACGCTAAAGCGCTCTGGAATATCATCCACACGCGGATTGATTGTAAAGAACCCGCCCACCTGGCCTTTCTTAGCGCCGGTACGCTCCAGGATCAAGTCATCCATCTCCGAGATCGGACTTAATTTTGCCCGCGCTTCATCAGGAAAGCCAAGGGCTCCAGCAAGACAGGGCGAAGGATCGGCATCCACAGCCAGTACCTGGCGGCCTTGATCGGCAAGAACCTGAGCAATCAAGGCTGTCAGGGTAGTTTTACCCACTCCGCCTTTTCCAGTAATGGCAATTTTCATTGTGGTCAATCTCCAGGAAAATTTCAGTTCAAGACTTGTGCGGGAATTCACCCGATGTTTTTGAGGATCTTACGCGTTAGGTTGCTGCCAATAATCGCACATGCATCAATTGGCACATAATGAGTGGCAGCAGCGTCAAATAAAATTTTGCAAGAGGATGGGAAGTCCTCATCTCCCAACCAGTAAACGAAACGTGCAGAAACCAGCGGTAATGCCGGGAAGGTATACGCAGCATCGCCTACATCATTCTGTTCACCCTGGGCATGTTTGCAAGCATTATGAAAACCCAGGAGGTTTTCTCCAAACGCTTTCACGATCTCATCGCCCGAATAACCCTGAAAAGCCTGCGCATACATTCGGCCGCCTGGCAAATCAGCAAAGGAAACCCAGCGACCGCTCAGCGCGGTTCCATCGGCTGTTGCCAGGTAATACAGCAAAAGCAACTGCTGAAATTCTGGCAACAATGAGCCATCTACATTTGTAAAAACAAATTCTGGCGAAGTACATAAAACTTCAGCGCCATAAAGAAAAAGCTGCAAACCACCTGACTCAACAAGTGTAGATGCGGTGCGCCTCGCAAGCAAATCGAGGGGAACCTTCTGCACAATTGAGCGCAATTCAGCAGCTCGCCGGTCAAAGCCGGGCGGTGATTGACCTACCCGTGGCTTTATTGGAGATTGCAAGGGTCTAAATCTCCACTGCCAGACAAGTCAGAGTTTCTTCCACGCCTGGGATGGGTTGGATATCGCCAGCCAATATTTTGCCAAGGTCATTAATATCCTTTGATTCTACAACAGCAACCGCATCGTACGGGCCAAAAGTCATGTTTACATCCTTAACCTGGCTGATCATTTTGAGCTGGCGAATTACATCATAAACTTCGCCGGTGCGAATATTGATTAGTACAAATGCCTTCATGATTGCTCCTTGACCTGAGTAAACTACAGGTTAAGGTTACAGCAAACGCAAAAAACGCACAAAGACCAATCGTCACGTTATACGCATACCATACATCACAATTATGACATTGAGATGAAATACCAGCCCATTTATATAGGAAAATTTATACTTTACGACCTGCGCGCACAAAAACTGAGGCAAGCACCAGAGCAGCCAGAATGATGACACCCAGTACGAGAAAGCTTGAATTTGGTGAAATGGGCGCTATGGGCTGCTGAGGTGGTGGACTGGTTGGCGGAAGGGAAGTTGGGATGCCAGTAGCGAGAGATGTGCTGGTAGACAATATTGTAGCGGTAGAAGAGGGCGGCTGTGGTGTAGTTGTATTTGTCTGACCAATCAACAGCTTTTGCCCAGGATATATGCTCTGCCCTTCGGCGATATTATTGAGCTGCCGAAGTTCAACAATTTTCTTGCCATACGAAACGGCGATCAGCCAGAGAGTTTCCCCTGACTTAACTACATGTACTATGCGGCCGTCTGACTGGGGTGTGACCGGAACGATCGTATTGACCACCAACGGACCAGCAGCAGGAGTAGCTCCTCCCACTCCCTGACTCCCAGAGACAACAGGTGTGTATGCAGGCACCTGTCCCCCATTGGTCGGGCTGGCGCAATCAATTACATAGTAAACATAATCACCAATCAGCGCAACCCCGGCTCCTATCTCCCGCAGGTTTGGAGAGAGCATGGTATTTAGATGCGGGGCATCGCCCTGCCATTCACTAACTGCATCCTGTACGGATTTATTGTTTCCGGCAGTGATGTTTTCGGAATAAAGACCGCCCAAAGAAAGGTTTCCAGCAAGCGGATAACCTGCCGCCAAACCGCGCTGCCAGGGCAAAGTGCCTCCATAACCATTATGAGAAACTCCGTTGGCAGCCATAAATTGAGCATGCTGCTGGGCAACAGACATCAGAATAGAGTTGACTGCATAAGCCGCCAAACCATTGGTGATACGAAGATCGTTTACCGCAGCAATCAATGAGTAAGGATCAGTAACCACCGCCTGTCGAATTGGCAATGAAGCAGGCAAGACTTCGGCCCGAACCGGGGAAACCATCGCAAACATCAAAAGCAGAGCTATCACCAACCACATTTTAGACATTTTCAAAACACCAGGACATATTCAGAACCATCAGTACCCTCGTTATTGAAATCGACAAATTCCAACAGCCAGGACTCAAAAAAAATTATTCTCTTTTTGACTGGCAACTACTTTAAAGTTGATTGTACATCGAAATATAGTGGGTAAGAAAAAGCCTTGTTGAATACAAGATCGAAATAAAAACATGATTAATTCTCACTGTGCTCACCTTTTTTGTTTAAATTACCCCTTTTGAGAGCAAGTCAGGCAGATAACTTTGTGAAAAATGGCACAACGTCATATTTAATCAGGAAGAGAAAGTAACATATGGAACTATTATAACTGGCCGCAATTGTTATAATTATTTTGAATAGTATCAGCCCATCATGGTATTGCTACTGCATATGGTGACATTTGTCACAAGACAGAATGTAAAAAAGTAACTACAATATTAGATATTTTTGCAATATTCAAATGAATCAACATGTGTGAGATTCCATCGCCATCATTAATTGTTCAGGAGGCTCAGATGCAGAAATCCACGTTTAATACGCCTGCCCTTTTCGGGGACCACCATGTCACCGAGGTCAGGCGTATATTATTTGCACTGCCCGGCGTAAAAGATGTATACGCCAGCAGCGCATTTCAAGTAGTACAGGTCGATTTTGATGAAAGCCAGATTACACATGAAGTTCTGCTTGGTGCTCTGGAAGAAGCCGGATATCTCAACCCAATTCCCATGCTAACAGAAAGCGGCGTGGCGGCAGAGGGCGGTAGCATGTTCCGCAGCACCGCAACTTACGAAACGGTTAAAAAGAATGTCAGCTTCGCCCAAAAAACGCCTTACAGCGGCCGTCCTCTCTGGAACTGTCCTGGTATGAGCATAACAAAAAAAATGGATGAATAGAGGTAAATATGCCTAAGCGTAGAGAAATAACCGAATATACGATCGACCCCGCCGCCCAGCAAATGATCATTCGCGCGGACGAGTTAGGAATTGGCACCGCCTTCAGCCGCGCGGATAACATGGCTCCCTGTAATATTGGCGCAGCCGGTATGTGCTGCAAACAATGCGGTATGGGACCATGCCGCCTCACGAAAAATGGCGATGTAGGTATCTGCGGTGCAACACTGGAAACCGTCCAGGCCCGCAACCTGACCCGCGCGATTGCCGCTGGTTCAGCTGCACACTCTGATCACGGGCGCGACATGGCTTTTACGCTCAAAGCCGTTGCCAACGATCAAACCGATGGTTACCGCATCAAGGATGTCGCCAAACTGCGCCAGGTGGCAGGCTACTATGACATCAAAGTAGAAGGACGCTCTCCTAAAGAAATTGCCAATGAACTTGCTGACCTGTACATTGCACAATTTGGTCAACAACGTGGGGAAGTGGTACCTATCCGCCGCGCAACAAAAAAGCGTCAGGAACTTTGGCGCAAACTGGGCGTGATTCCGCGTGGAGTTGACCGTGAAGTGGTGGAAGCCTTGCACCGCACCCACATCGGCGACGATCAGGATTACGAGCACATCCTTATGCACGCCATTAGAACCGGTATGTCTGACGGCTGGGGCGGATCGATGATCGCCACTGATGTTTCGGATATTCTTTTTGGAACCCCGGCTCCGGTGCTCGGACAGGCAAACCTGGGTGTGCTCAAAAAAGATATGGTCAATGTGGTTGTGCACGGCCATGAACCCACCCTGAGCGAAATGATTGTAGCAGCTTCACAGGATCCAGAAATCATCGCTTATGCGCGCGCTGCTGGCGCCCAGGGCATTCAGCTCTCTGGCATTTGCTGCACTGCCAATGAAATCCTGATGCGCCAGGGCATCCCGGCTGCGGGGAATTTCCTGCACCAGGAACTCTCGATCATGACTGGATCTGTTGAAGCAATGGTTGTGGACGTGCAATGCATCATGCAGGCGCTGGTTGATCTGGCCAGCCACTTCCATACCAAGATCATAACCACCTCTCCAAAGGTGATGATCAAAGGCGCCACCCACATGGAGTTCGACGAACACCATGCACTGGAAATTGCCCGCAATATTCTGCGCACAGCTATTGACAACTATAAGAACCGCGGCGAAGTACATATTCCGGATGAAAAAGAAGATCTCATCCCCGGTTTCTCACACGAATATATTAACTACATGCTCGGAGGCTCTTACCGCGCATCATTCCGCCCGTTGAACGACGCCATTATGAGCGGGCGCATCCGCGGCGTTGCAGCCATCGTTGGTTGCAATAATCCACGCTCCAAGCAAGATTACTTGCATGTAAAAGTGGTACGCGAACTGCTCAAGCAAGACGTGCTGGTTGTGCAAACTGGCTGCGGCGCGATTGCATCAGCCAAGCTCGGTTTGCTGCTCGGCGAAGCAGGTCTTGACCAGGTTGGCGCAGGGCTGCGCGAAGTCTGCGAGACTGTAGGCATTCCACCCGTTCTGCACATGGGTTCATGCGTGGACAATACACGCATCTTGACCGTTCTGACCCAGATGGCTGAAGAAGGCGGGCTGGGGGATGATATCGACCAGATCCCGGCGGTTGGCCTTGCTCCTGAGTGGATGTCTGAGAAGGCGCTGGCAATCGCGGCATATTGTGTTGCTTCTGGTGCTTATGTTATCTTCGGTGGTCAATCTCCCATTAGCGGAATGCCCGATCGGGTGGATGATAGCGACCACGTTTTGAAATTTATCTCAGAAGGCTGGGAGAAACTTTACGGCGGCAAGCTGGAATTTATCCCCGATCCGGATGAAATGATCCGGTCCACACTGGCCCACATCGATAAGAAACGCGCAGCGCTTGGATTGCCCGCCTGGGACCCGAACAAATTCGGCAAATCCGGCGACAGCCGTATGAATGAACTTGAAGCCCTGCCGCTCGAAGCACGGCGTGAAGCAATCTATGGATAGTCATTTGCTTTTCGGGCGGCTCATGGGCTGGCCTGAAGCGCAATAGACTTACAGGAGATCAATATGTCAAGATATATCGCTACCCGTGCCATCCGTGGCGCAAATGCCCTGGTAACCGAAGCCGAGTACATGCTCAACCGGGCCATCGAAGAAAAAGGCGCTGATGCGCCCATTTCCTTCCCGAATACTGCCTACTACCTGCCCACCATTTATGCTCTCACGGGCATCGCAGTCGAAACCCTGGGGCAGCTCAAAGATGTTGTCAAACATGCAAGAGAACTTTTGCACCCATCTCCCGCCACCCGCCATTGGACACCCTACCTGGGCGAGACACTGGACAGCGGCATGGCGACCCTGTTTGCAGCCGAAACAATCGAGGCTGTGCGCTTCATCTACGATTTACAACCAGAACGCAAACCCGGCTTTAGCCTGGCGGGCGGAACAGCTTACCCTGCGCTTGGCGATCAGGGCGGCTACTTGAACGGTCCAATCGATGACATTCGATTGCGTTCCTGGGGTATTTCGCTGGTAGACGGACGTATGCCTGGTTTTGCCGCCATTGTCGGCTGCGCAAAATCCAACGCTGTGGCCGTCAAAATTGTGCGAGAATTACAGAAACGCAATATTCTCACCTTTCTGTGCGGCAATGTCAACGGCCGCTCGATCATTGACCAGCTCAATGAAGAAGGTGTGGAACTTGGTTATGATACTTACACCGTGCCCTTTGGCACCGATACCATCTCAGCCATTTACCCGCTCGGTTTTGCGGCGCGCTCTGCGCTGACCTTCGGCGGTATGAAAGCCGGCATGGCGCAGGATATCCTGCTCTACAACAAAGAGCGCGTTTTTGCCTTTGTACTGGCGCTCGGCGAAGTGGATGACCTTAAATATGCCACAGCAGCTGGCGCCATTAACTTTGGCTTCCCGGTCATTGCGGACACCGTCATCCCCGAAATCCTGCCAACAGGCGTAACCACTTACGAGCACGTCGTCTCTATGCCTTTCGACAAAATCGACGGCGCTGATGACCTGGAACGCGCCGAACGGCTGATCCAGAAGTGTATTGAAGTGCGCGGCGTCAAGATCAAGATGACCGAAGTACCCATTCCGGTGCCCTACGGCTCAGCTTTTGAAGGCGAAGTCGTCCGCAAGGCCGATCTGCGCGTAGAATTTGGCGGCAAGCACAGCCGCTGTTTTGAATACCTTTATACAGCTCCGCTCGAAGAAGTAGTGGACGGCAAGGTGGATGTGGTCGGACCGGATTTCAGCAATATTCCGGCTCAGGGTAACATGAGCGTGGGCGTGGTGATCAAAGTCGCCGGACGTTCCATGCAAGCTGACTTTGAACCTGTGCTCGAACGCCAGATCCACTATTTCGTCAATGGCGCTTCCGGTATTCAACACGTTGGACAGCGTGATATCGCCTGGGTGCGCATCTCGAACTCCGCCGCAGACAAGGGCTTCAGCCTTTCAGACATCGGCAAAATTCTGCACGCGCGCATGCATGCCGATTTCGGTGCAATCGTGGATAAGGTACAGGTTACCATCTACACTGACCCGGCCGAGTTCGATAAGTGGCTGGATGCTGCCCGCGGGACATACGATTTCCGAAACAAACGTCTGGCAGACCTGACCGACGACAAAGTGGAAGAATTCTATTCCTGCACTCTTTGCCAAAGCTTCGCTCCCAATCATGTCTGCGTGGTCAGCCCGCAGCGCCTGGGTCTGTGCGGTGCGTACAACTGGTTGGATTGCAAGGCTTCATTCAACATCAACCCCACCGGTCCCAACCAACCTATTAAACTGGGTAAGTCGATAGATTTCAAAAAAGGCTATTGGTCTGGCACCAACGAGTATGCTTCGATAGGCTCGCACGGCGTGGTCAACGAAGTTTCGATGTACTCGATCATGGAAAACCCAATGACAGCTTGCGGCTGCTTCGAGTGCATTGTCATGCTTATCCCGGAAGCAAACGGTGTGATGATCGTAAGCCGCGAAGACACCAGCATGACCCCGGCCGGCATGACCTTCAGTACTCTGGCGGGTATCGCCGGTGGCGGTTTGCAAACGCCAGGCGTGATGGGCGTTGGAAAATTCTACCTGATAAGCCCCAAGTTCATCTCATCCGATGGCGGCTTCAAGCGTGTGGTCTGGATGAGCTCCGTTCTGAAAGAAACCATGGCCGATGAGTTCCGCGCTGTGGCAGAACGCGAAGGCGACCCGGATCTTTTGGAGCGTATCGCGGATGAGCGCAGCGCCGGTACTGTTGACGAGCTGCTTGCCTGGCTCGAAGCGCACCAGCACCCGGCCATGATCATGGAGCCGATGTTCTAGTCGTTATTTATGTTATTTTCAAATGGGGATTGGGTTGGGAACAACCCAATCCTCGTTTGATGGAAAATATCTTGTCCGAAAGTTAGTTCTTTTGACAAGGAAACCGAATACGGAACCCGAAACACTCATGCCTGCCACCCTAGTCCGTGATTTAATGTCCGTCGGCGTGCCAACCTGCAAACTAACCACACCCATCGTTGAGATTGCACGCTTTATACTTGAACAGAACGTGGAAGAAATGGTTGTTCTTGGCACTGAAAACGAGGGCGTTGGAGTTGTAGGATACGAAGAACTTGTCAGCGCATACGGACGGGAAGAAGCCAGGAAGCTGACTGCTGAGGATGTTATGCGCGAGGGGGTTCCGGAGTTACCGGCTGATATCCTGTTGAGCCTGGCAGCGCAATTAATGAAAGACAAAGGCATCCGGGTAGCGTATATGACACACAATTCCGCAGGGATTGTTTACCCGGCTGCACTGATATCTTACCGGCACATCCTGCGTCATCTGGCAGCAAAAGACGAAACCGAATTAAAAGATCTGGGTCTGGCTGCCGAACGCAAATCACCAATCGAAACCTTTATGGAAAGACGCGATGAAGCCCGGCGTAAAGCTGGTTTAAAGTAACTACTTCAATCATTTGTGAAATCTTACGCAGACACTATAAGGAGCACACCATGCCAGTAGAAATCCCAAAAGATAAATGGACAGGTAAAGTCCGCTCGGTGACGCTGGGCGCAACTGCCGCGGAGGGCGGCACGCGTGCACACAGTATCACAATTGGCGGCGATACGAGCATGCCGTTCATGCACTTTGAGACCCGCACACCCAATACACCGGTCATTGCACTTGAGATTAGATCACGCAAGCCGGAAGACTGGTCAACAATCTTGAATGAAACCTGGGGCGAAGCGATGCAAAACCCAGCAGCCTGGGCAAAAGCCGCGGAGGCCGCAGGCGCAGATCTGATCGTGCTGTGGCTTTCGCTGGAAGACAGCGCTGACGATGCGGTGAAAGCTGTCAAGGCGACCCTGGCTGCCACTGGTCTGCCTCTGGTGGTCTTTGGACCTGGACAGGTGGACAAGGATAATGAGCTGCTGGTAGCGGTATCTGAAGCTGGCAAGGGTGAAAAGCTCGTGCTGGGCATTTGCGAAGATAAAAATTACCGAACAATTGCGGCTACATCCATGGCCAACGGACATTTGATCGTGGCACGCACCGCGATGGATGTCAACCTAGCCAAGCAGTTGAATATTTTGATTAGTGATATGGGTCTGCCGCTCGACCGGGTCATCATGGATCCAACCACCGGCGCACTCGGTTACGGTATGGAATACGGCTATTCAGTAATGGAGCGCCTGCGCCTGGCAGCCCTGCAGGGCGATGCAATGACCCAGCTGCCGATGATGGTTACTCCAGGGTTTGAAACCTGGAAGACAAAGGAATCAAAGGTGGGTTCAGGTGTTCCTGAAGCTTGGGGCGATTGGAAAGAACGCGCCATTCTCTGGGAAACAATGACCGCCACAGCCCTGCTTGAATCGGGCGCGTCAATTGTCGTGCTGCGCCACCCCGAATCGCTGAAACGGGTTCGCACCGCCATCAACGAACTCATGACCGCATAGGAGAACGACATGGCACTCTCTGGTATTCAAATTTACAAAATGCTTCCGCAAACCAACTGCAAAGAATGCGGTTTTCCCACCTGCCTGGCTTTTGCCATGAAATTGGCTGCCAAACAGGTTGAGCTTGCAGGCTGCCCGTATGTCAGCGATGCATCAAAAACGCAGTTGGCTGAATCCTCCGCCCCACCCATTCGGCTGGTTACATTGAAGGGTGTTGGAACTGAAGTCAAGGCTGGTAACGAAGTTTGCCTTTATCGTCACGAAAAGACCTTCTACAACAAAAGCGGTCTATTTGTGCGCGTCAAATCCTCACAGGCTAATATTGCCGCCGAGGTTGCCAAAGCGGATGCCTATAAAGTAACTTATGTGGGGTTGGATTTTGACGTGGACGGCTTTGCAGTTGAAGCCGATGACCCGGCTAAATTCGCCGAAGCTGTTAAGAGCGTGCGATCCGCCACCAAACGGCCATTAATCCTGATTTCAAAAGACCCTGCTGTACTCTCCGCCGGGTTGGCTGCCCTGCCCGGTGAAACACCGCTGCTGTGCGGTGCTGATAGCGGGAACTGGGAAGCCATGGCTGGTGTGGCCAGCGGTGCCAAAGCTCCGCTGACCGTCCAGGCAGATACACTGGATGAACTGGCCGACCTGACAGAGAAGATCAAGGCTAAAGGTGTTGAAGACTTGGTTTTGATTCCGGGCGGGAAAAACCTGGGCGAAGCTTTGATGAAGGCCACCCAGATCCGCAGATTGGCGCTTAAGAACTTCCGCGCACTCGGTTTCCCAATGCTAACCTTCCCCTGTAACGCAGGCTCACCTGAAAGCGAAGCACTTCTGGCTGCCCAATCCATTGCCAAATACGCAGGGTTCGTGGTGCTCGACAAATTCATCCCTGAGTTAATGTATTCCCTGCTGGTGCTGCGTGAAAACATCTACACCGATCCGCAGAAACCGATCCAGGTCACGCCCGGGCTGTATGACATCAATAATCCCAAGCCAGAGTCCCCGGTACTGGTCACCACCAATTTCAGCATCACGTACTTTTCAGTTGCCAATGAAGTGGAAGGGTCCGGTCTTCCCGCCCGCCTGCTGGTAGTGGACGCGGACGGCATGTCCGTTTTGACCGCATGGGCTGCTGGAAAGTTTGACGCCGAGCGCATCGCCAAGGCTGTCAAAAGCTTTGGAGTGGAAGAAAAGATCAGCAAGAAGCGCATCGTCATCCCCGGGCATGTGGCTGTACTTTCGGGAGAGTTGGAAGAAGAACTCCCCGGCTGGGAAATTCGGGTTGGCCCGCGCGAAGCGGTGGATTTGCCTGGCTTTATGAAACAGGCACTCAACTAAATCAGATTCATTTATGTGCAAGTCAAAGGTCACCCTGGTGGCCTTTGACTTGCGATCGTAACGTATAACTTTATGAATTTCACTGTTGCCTTTACCACTTTCGAAAACAAGCAAGCATCCGTCAGCGTACCGACGGGCACTTTGCTATCTGATGCCGCAGGCCTGGCCGGGATAGAGATATCCCAACCGTGCGGCGGGCAGGGACGCTGCGGCCGCTGTGCTGTACAGGTCACATCTGGTGATGTACGCCAACGCTCCACACTGCGCCTATCGGATGAGGCACTATCGCAGGGATTTACACTTGCCTGCCAGTCAGTCATCGAAGCGGACGTATCGGTTTTCATCCCCGAACAAGAAAAAATCGAACGCAAACTGACCAGCGACCGGGTGGCCGCAGAAGTAAGCGTACCAACCAGCTATGAGTTCAATTATTCCCAGACCATCAGACGTTACAACGTGCGGCTAAATGAGCCGTCGATGGATGATCAAACGGATGATTGGAGCCGCCTGCAAACTGCACTGCGCCAACAACACAAATTGGAGCAGGTCACTTGTTCGTTAGGTCTGCTGCGCAGACTGGGCGAAGCGCTGCGCAAGGGTGACTGGCAAGTTAATGTTATTGCCAATAAAGACGAACAGAGCACAGAAATCATTGACGTACGGCCATCCATTTGTGATGATGATGATCCAATCTACGCGGCTGCAATTGATATTGGGACCACCACTGTCAGCCTGTGGCTGGTGGATTTGACCACCGGAAAAGTAAAAGCGCAGGTGGCCGAATACAACGGGCAAATAGCGCGCGGTGAGGATGTCATTTCCCGCATCATCTATTCCGGCAAGGGCAACGGCAGCCAGGAATTGCAATCGAAGGTTATCACTACTATTAACTCGTTATGCGAGACCGCCTGCAAGCGTGTAAAAGCACAGCCTGCGGACGTAATCAAGGCCACCATCGCGGGAAACAGCACGATGATCCACCTCCTGCTGGGGATTCCAGCTGCCTCCATCCGATTGTCACCATTTATCACGGCAGTCAACCATCTGCCAATGACCAACGCCCGCGACCTGGGTTTGAATTTTTGTGCAGATGCGCTGGTGGACTGCCTGCCAGGAGTGGCTAGTTATGTTGGAGCCGACATAACCGCCGGGGTGCTTTCCAGTGGCGTGGACACTGCGGATGAAGTGACCCTGTTTATCGATGTTGGCACCAACGGCGAGATCGTGTTGGGCAACCAGGACTGGCTGGTTACCTGCGCCTGTTCAGCAGGGCCTGCGTTTGAAGGCGCCGGAGTTTTGCACGGGATGCGCGCCACAAACGGAGCCATTGAAGAAGTCTGGATCAATGGACAGAATTACGAGCCGAATGTGCGCATCATTGGCAACAGCAAGGCGCGTGGAATTTGTGGTTCCGGATTGATTTCGCTGATCGCTGAAATGCTGCTGACCGGTTTGCTGGATAAAGCCGGAAACGTCAACACGAACCTGCCAACCCCCAGGGTGCGCCAGGGCGAACACGGCGCCGAGTATGTAATCACCTGGGCCGCAGACAGCGAAAGTGGGCAGGATATCGTCATCACCCGTGTGGATGTGGACAACCTGCTGCGTGCAAAAGCCGCTATTTACGCCGGTTTCAACGTGCTGGCCGAGCAAGTTGGCATGACCATGGGTGACATACAACAAATGTTCATCGGCGGCTCCTTTGGTAAATATATCAATGTGGAAAAGGCAGTTCAAATTGGCCTGCTGCCCGACATGCCCTGGGAAAAATTCAGCTTTCTGGGCAATACATCCATAAAAGGTGCTTATTACACCCTGTTGGAACATTCGGAACGAGAGCGTATCGAGGAAATTGCCAGCCGCATGACCTATATCGAACTTTCAGCGGATAACAGTTTCTATGATGCCTTTACTTCGGCTTTGTTTTTACCTCATACCGATGCGGAAAAATTCCCATCTGTGATGGAGGCGATCATCAGCAAACAACCCGCTCATTAATCTGATCTTCCTGTTCCATTTTTTGGAAATCAAAAACTTTTGGAAATCAAATCAAACACGAGGAGTAACCAATGTACATCATCGGCGAAAATATTCACATCATTTCAGAAAAAGTAAAAGAAGCCCTGACAAATCGTGACCGCGAATTCTTTATGGACCTTGCGGTCCGGCAAGTGGAAGCGGGCGCCAGCGCTGTCGACATCAATCTTGGGCCGCGCAAAAAAGATTGGGCCGAAGTTTTCCCCTGGATCGTGGAAGCCGTTGAAACAGTTGTAGACGTGCCTCTCTCGATTGATACCACCAATATCGACGGCATGGAAGCGGCTCTCAAAACAATTAAGAAGGCCCAGCCTATCCTCAATTCGACCTCCGCCGAGCCGGACCGTCTTGAAAAAATTCCGCTGTTAGCCAAGAAATATGGTGCAAAAGTGATCGCCCTGACGATGGCGGCTGAAGGCATCCCTGTTTCGGCCGATGACCGCGTAAATATCGCTGTCGAAAAACTGATCCCGCGCATGATGGAAATCGACTTCCCTATGCAAGATCTGATCATCGACCCGCTGGTGCTGACCACCTCGGGCTGCCAGCAATATTGCCCGCACCTGATTGAAACTGTGCGCACCCTGCAGTATGCCTGGGACCCGGCGCCGATCATTTCGGTAGGACTTTCAAATGTTTCGAATGCGGTGCCCAATGAAAACCGCCCGCTGATCAACCGGGTTTATCTGGCTATGCTGATGGGCGTCGGCTTGCAGATGATGATTGCCAATCCGTTTGATACTGATCAAAATGACGTGATTCGCTGGATCGAAACCAAAGATACTTCCAGCGCACTGGCGCGCGTCTACAACAAGATTGCTGAACGCACCACCGAAGCGGAAGAACCACAGGCAGAAGACTTTGACATGTCTGATCCACAGCAAGCCGCCATTTGGAAGACCACACAGATCCTGCTCAATAAAGTAATCTATGCTGATGGATATTTGAATCAGTAATTTGATCCGACAATTCATGCGGAGAGCAATTAGCGACAAAGCCATCTTCTTTTCATAAAAGGAAATGACTCCCCACTCAATTAACCGGGGCAAATGTTAGCAAAGACCGCACAGCCGCATGAAAAGTTCTTTTGAAATCTGGAGGTCGTTATGCCCATTTTTACTCCTGGACGACGCTGGCAGCCCGCATATTCACCATTCAAACAAGAGTCATTCGGCAACCAGGTTCTAGAGATTGTCGAATATTCAATCAAAGGCCCGCTATTTGGCTGCCGAATGTGCGGCAACTGTTTGCTGCAGGAAACAGCATTCATTTGCCCGATGGAATGTCCAAAAGGTTTACGCAACGGACCTTGCGGCGGATCCACGCCGGAACATTGTTACGTAGACAAGACCCGCCCCTGCATCTGGTACAAAATCTTTGAGCGCTCCTTTCAACTGGGCCGCGAAGAAAAATTACTTGAGGTTTTGCCGCCCCTGGATTGGGAAAAAGTGGGCACGGAGACCTGGAAAGATGTACTCAGCACCATCAAACAAAACGGCACAGGCAAGGTCTTTAAAAGCATTGTTCTCAATCAGGGCAAATCGCGCTGGAAGACCTGGGAACTCGTATTCAAATCCGTGCGCCAGCCAGAGTGGTGGCAGGGCGACAGCGAATTTCACGCCGCCGGCTACACCGAACCTGTCTCCAATTTAGAGAAAGCCTTCAAATCTGGTGAATTTGTGGTGGCCTGTGAAATCGCCCCGCCGCTCAGCACTTCCACAAAAAAGCTGGTGGAAAATATCAAACTGGTCAAGCCTTACGTTACAGCCATCAATTTCACAGACAATGCCTCTGCCACCCCGCGCATGACCTCCTGGGCGTGCAGCAAGTTCGCAATCGATGTTGGCGCTGAACCAGTGATGCAGATTGCCGCCCGCGACCGCACACGCGCCAGCCTGCAAGGTGAAATCCTGGGCGCTTCGGCACTGGGTGTGCGCAATATGCTGTGTATCACGGGCGACAGCCCGGTTCTGGCACCGCAACCGCGCGGACGCATGGATATCAATGACATGGATGCGGTTCAGATGATCTGGATTTTGCGCCGTATGCGTGATGAAGGTCACTACCTGGATGGGCGCGAAATCAAATTTCCACCCAAGTTTTTCATCGGCGCCGCCGCTGCTCCATTCGCTTCCGATCCAAAATTCCAGGCCATCCGCGAGCACAAAAAGTTCAATGCCGGGGCACAATTCTTCCAAACCAACCTGGTGTATGACCCGGAACGCATGGAAATCTGGCTCAACGAGCTTGGCAAACGCAACATCCTGGGAAAAGTGTACATCATGATCGGCATCACCCCGCTTAAGAGCGCCAAGATGGCGCATTTTATGACCCAGGTGCCTGGCGTGTTTGTACCCAAACCGATTCTCGACCGTATGGATCAGGCCGCTGAAAAAGGCGGACCTGTCGGCGCCCAGGAAGAAGGCGTGAAGATTGCGCTTGAGATAATTGAAAAAATCCGCGGCAAACAGGGCATTCAAGGCTTACATATCATGCCAGTCGGCTGGGAAGAAATAGTTCCACGTATCGTGACTGAAGCTGGATTGCTGCCAAAAGACTTCGTAAAACCCGAAGCACCGGTGAAGGCACCAGCCGCAGCCTAACCCGGTAACAAGCCACCAATCGAAGGAGGCCCAATGCTTGCAAAAGAAATTGAAACACACAGAGATGTTGTCACCCTGAAAGACGGCGTGCGTGTTCTATTACGCCCCATGGTGCGAGAAGACAAGCAGCACCTGATTGAATTTTTCAGCGCAGTTGGTGACGATGATTTGCGTTTTATGCGTCATAACGTGCGAGACCAGGCTCTGGTGAGTTCGTGGTGTGACAACCTGAATTACGACAAGGTATTGCCCTTACTGGCAGTCGTCAAAGACCGCATCGTTGGGAGTGCTTCGCTGTATTTTTCAGAAGGCCCCAAACGCCATATCGCTGAATACCGCCTATTCTTAAGCAAGGATTTCCGCAAACGCGGCCTGGGCATGAAAATGACCCGCGGGCTAATCGATATGGCACGCAAGCAGGATGTGCGCATCGTGATTGGTGAAGTGATTGCGGAACAGACCAAGGTGGTGCGCGCTTTTGAACAGCTCGGCTTTCAATCCAAAGCTGTGCTAGAGGATTTCTTTATGCTGCCGGATGGCGACACCTGCGATGTGGCTTACCTGGTAATTTATCTGAAACCCAAGAGCGATGAGTTTTAGTCTGCTGTAAAATGCCGCATCGTTCTTTACGTCACACCGTCAAAACGGTAACTGGCCAGGATGTGTACCACTGCCGAGAATGCCAACTCTGTGATCTGACGCCTGATGTGGACATGGATGTACCTCTGACCACCATCATCCAGATGGTGATGTTCGATGACGAGGAAGTGCTAACCTGCCGGACTGTCTGGTCTGAGCGGGTACTCACTGAAGCCGGGCGCGCCTGCAAACGAGGGTTGAACTTGCAAGCCATCCTTCTAGCTCTGCGCGAGGAGGCCCGTCAAAGGGGTCTGGAGTAACCTGCCAAAACGTCCCGAATATTTCCAGCAAACAAATTGCCAAAGCGTTCGGGACGTTTTCTTTTCAAAGCATGAACAGAAGTATAAGAAAGCAAGAATAATTTAAAAATATCAAATTATTGCTTTCCATAAAACTTGCAAGAAAACCCCCAGGTTCGGGTCGCCAGGCTCCCAACCAGATTCGATATCCTGTGCTATGATAGGTGAATTCTTACCACAGCAGGATGAAACATGCGTCTTAAAGCGGATATCACCTTATTTGTCGTTGCCATCATCTGGGGCACGGCTTTCATCACCCAGGGGGTGGCAGCAAAGTACAATGTAGCCTACTTGTTCAACGGAGTCAGTTTTATACTGGCCGCTTTGATCTTAATTCCCTTTATCCCGCGCAGTCACAAAGTGAATAAAGAGCAGTTAAAATGGATGCTGATCGCCGGAATGATCCTTTTTGTGGCAACGGCTTTACAACAAGTTGGTATTTACTATACGAAAGTCGCAAATGCTGGCTTTTTAACCAGCCTGTATGCGGTGTTTACACCTTTCTTGTTATGGATAGGGTTTCGTGAACAGCCACACTGTATTGATCTGATTGCGGTGAGTTTGGCTGGCGTGGGGGCATTCCTACTCTCTACCGCAGGCACTTTTCATATACAGCCCGGGGATGGGCTGGAACTGACAGGAGCCATTTTTTGGGGGCTTCACTTCGTGGTGCTGGGCAAATTCGCATCACGGTTTGAACCGATATCTTTTGCCGCAGGGCATTTCTTTATCTGCGGACTGCTTAATTTTCTAGTGGGATTAAGAATGGAAAACCTGGGATTATTAGCCCCATTACCCTTGCTTGGAGCGATCCTATACAGAGCCACCCTTTCTATTGGCGTTGGCTACACGCTGCAAGTATGGGGTCTACGCCATACTCCCCCCACGGATGCAGCCCTGATCCTGGGATTGGAGGCTGTTTTTGCAGTCATCGCGGGCTGGATTGGGTTAAACCAAACCCTGCTGCCAATCCAAATTTTGGGTTGCATCATCATATTTATTGCTGTGATGATCTCACAATTAAAAGGCTGGGGCAAGTATAGTGTTGAGCCAGAATCCGCTTGAAACAATTCAGTTACATGGCGGAATATTGTTCGGAGGTTGAATGAAAGCATCACAATTACGCGCACGGTACTGGCGCATTGTATTTTTCTTTGGCAGGGTAACGCTTGGATTCATTTTCTGGGAAATCTTTATGCCCCGCGTCGGGCTGCGGAGATGGTCCAAAAGAACACGTTCGGCACGCTACCAACGCATTGCGGCAAACTTCAGAACGATGGCAATCCGTATGGGCGGGCTGATGATCAAAGTCGGACAGTTTCTTTCAGCCCGATTGGATGTTTTACCGCCTGAGATCACCGATGAATTGGCCGGACTGCAAGATGAGGTACCGGCAGAGTCCTTTGATGCCTTTCGCAAGCAGGCAGAAATAGAACTCGGCCAACCTCTATCAGAAATATATGCATGGATCGACGAAACCCCATTGGCCGCGGCGTCATTGGGACAGGTACATCGTGCACAACTGCGCGAACCAGACGCAACTTCACAAGGTTTCAAAGAGGTTGTCATCAAGGTACAGCGGCCGTTTATTGAGCAGGTGGTTGAAGTAGACCTTTCCGCACTGCGGCGTGTGGGCGGCTGGCTGCAAAAATACAAACCGATCAGCGACCGGGCGGATGTACGGGAACTGGTTGAGGAGTTTGCCAGCACCACTCGCGAGGAGATCGATTACCTGGCTGAAGGGCGTAATGCTGAAACCTTTAATACTAACTTTAAGGATAATCCGCGCGTACATGTACCCAAGATCGTTTGGAATCTGAGCACGCGCCGGGTATTGACACTGGAAAATGTTTTTGCAATCAAACTGGGCGATTACGAGGCCATCACCGCAGCAGGTATTGACCGTGCAGATGTAGCCAAACTGTTGCTGGATACTTATATGCAGCAAATATTTGAGGATGGTTTTTTTCATGCCGATCCACACCCGGGAAACCTATTTGTGACCCCGTTGGAAGGCAATGAAGAAAATGGAAAGCGAAATTGGAAATTAACCTTTATTGATTTTGGCATGGTCGGGCGCATGCCAGATAATTTACGGGCCGGGTTGCGAGAAGCAGTGATTGCCGTTGGAACACAGGATGCAGCGCGCCTGGTGCAAGCTTATAAAACCCTGGGCGTACTTCTGCCCAGCGCAGATCTTAAATTAATTGAGATGGCTGGCGCACAGTTGTTTGACCGTTTCTGGGGCAAGAGCATGAGCGAACTGCGCCAAATTGACCATGCTGAAATGATGAAATTTGGGTTGCAATTCCGCGAGCTCATGTACAGTATGCCTTTTCAACTACCGCAAAACTTGTTGATGCTGGGTCGAACCGTAGCGATCCTTTCCGGGATGTGTACAGGGTTGGATCCGGATTTCAACCTGTGGAACTCCATAGCGCCGTATGCCACCAAACTGGTGTCGAATGAAGCAAGTTCCAACTGGCAAACCTGGCTGGCAGAAGCCGGAAAAATCTTCCAGGTTCTCATCGGTTTGCCGGGCCGCACAGACAGGGTTTTGACCATTCTGGAACGCGGCGAATTGAATGTGCAGACACCGCATCTAAACCGCCAGGTGATGCACCTGGAACAATCAGTGAACCGGCTGGCAGGCGGGGTAGTTTTTGGAGCGCTGTTGGTCAGTGGAGCCATCCTGTATCCCGCTAATGCGTTGTATGCCAGAGTCTTGTTTGGAGCCGCTGGCTTACCCCTGGTATGGATGATATTCTTCGCGCGTGGGCACCGTCCCTGGCGTTAGGGGAACTTAAATCAAATCGCCCAGCCGGGATGGCTGGGCGATTTGATTTAAGTCGAGGTTCAGGCTTTTTTCGCGTGCTCGTCTATGCGCTGAATAGCATGGTCGAGCAGACCACGAAAGGCCAGCAGCATTTCTTTGCGTGCTGCCTGGCGGTGTTCAACAAATTCGGGCGGAAGCAAACCAATAACGCTTTTACGCATTTCCTCACGAGCTGCACGCATGTGCTCACGCACATCTTCGGGAAGATGTTCTTTAAACGAAGTTCGATCTTTGGAATTATATTCACTCATAATAAGCCACTCCTTACAAGGCTAAACTTATTATAACGCTCCCCATCCGGAACCGCAACCATTACTGGGAAGATGCAGCTGAAGAGTTTCGCCTGAGAACTTCCATTTGGCGTACAAGCCGCAGAAAAAACAAGGCCGCTGCGATACGGCCAATTGCTGACACCAGGAAAATGCCAATGTAACCCCACAAATAGATAATACTACTGCCTAACGCGGCACCCCCTGCGAGCGCCAGGGTAACAACAATCTGAAATATTGCGGAATAACGCGCACGCTGAGCGGATGGCGTGAGCTGTAAGAGAAAATTAAACGAGACCAGTTCGAATGCGCCCCACAACGCACCGCCCAAAATATTCAGAGCCACCACCTGCCAGAGTTGGGTGATAAAAATCCAAAGCAGGGGTAAAACCGGGATTAAGAACATGGTTACCATCTGTACTTTGCCCGGCCCCCAACGGTCAGAGAGTTCCCCTATTTTTTTCTGGAGCAACATTTTCGAGATACTGGTGCTGACAGCGGTAAGTCCCACCATGGCAGCTGTGAACTTCAAATTTTGAACCATATAAACATTAAAGAACGGTCCGGCAACATTTATAAAGAAGTTCCACAGCGCTGATGCGAAACAAAATGATAAAAATACGGGGGTGGTCTTCAGATCCTTCCATATACCTGATAAAGAAGCTGACATGGCATTGTGTACTGGCGCCTGGGCTTGCAGATCTTTGATGCGAGAAAAAAAGTAGGTGGAAATCAGGCCAACAACAAATGCCAACACAAGAACCAGTTGATAACCCTGCGGCGAGCCAACTTGCGTGATGAACACACCGACAAGATAGGTCATGATCATCGCCGCGATACCCATCACAAAGTTGCGCGAACCGAAATACCGTCCACGCCCTTCAAGGGGGACAATATCGCCTGTGATTGACATCCAGGCAGGGAAAGCCAGGTTGCCAAGCGCGCTGCGCAGTGTGGATATCAGGATCACCACCCAGATTAAAACCTGACCCCCAAAGCTGAGAGGCAACAATGCCAGCACAAGCAATAAAACCCGCGCGCCCAACCCGCCAAACCAGGTTGTAATGTCTTTGCGATGTCCATGGCGTTCAACCATCAACGCCCCGGGCAGCAGGCATGCGGCGGCTGCCAGGCTGGTGAGAGCACTAAACAACCCGACCTGAGAACTGTTTGCGCCCAAAGCCAACAGGTAAAGCGTGAGATAATTAATCGGGATAGTGTCACTGGCCGCGGCAAATAAACCGTCAAACCAATATTTTATAAGGTTTTTACGTGCGTCGCCGGGTAAAGCCAAAGCCCACTCGCCGCCTGAGATGAACATTTCGAGGCGGTGGGTAATTTTTCGGTACGAGTCTTTGTTAAGCATAAAAAATCAGTTTCTTCCGACCAGGAATATGGTACCGGGTTATATCCTAAATCCGAAAGCATTTATCGTCAATCGACAATTCTGAGGGTACGATACGGTTCTTGATGTGGCCGCTTTAGTGATTTTAACCGCAGCATAGAAAAGCCAAATATTACTAACGGCGTAAAAAAGCATAAGAAAGCAAGACTGTGCGTTAATCCATGATTGACGTTCGTGATTGAACCCAATATACTTGAACGAATACCAATTACATACTCATTTTTGCACAAACTGAAAAGAGGCTCTATGAACAGCATACGTTATCCTGCCAATTTTACCTGGGGAGCAGCCACAGCATCCTACCAAATTGAAGGCGCCTGGAATGAAGATGGCAAAGGCGAGTCCATCTGGGACCGATTCAGCCACACTCCCGGCAAAATCACAAATGGCGATACGGGGGATGTAGCTTGCGATCATTACCACCGAACAAGGGAAGATATCGCACTGATGCGCCAGATTGGATTGAAGGCCTACCGCTTCTCTGTCTCCTGGCCGCGCGTTCTGCCCGCAGGCAAGGGAAGAGTAAATGCCGCCGGGCTGGATTTTTATGACCGGCTGGTGGACGACTTGCTAGCCGCCAACATTGAGCCTTTTCTCACTCTGCATCACTGGGACTATCCACAGGCGCTCTACGATGCAGGCGGCTGGCTTAACCGTGACAACCTGCACTATTTCACAGATTACTCCGTGCTGATGGCCAAACGTTTGGGAGATCGCGTAAATCGCTGGGTTACCTTCAATGAGCCTGGCGTGATCGCCAATGATGGTTATGTCAGCGGTGAACATGCGCCCGGAATTAAAAATAACCACAAAATGGCCTACCAGGTAATCCACAACCTGATGGTGGCGCACGGACTGTCAGTTCAGGCTCTGCGTGCAGCCAATCCTGCGCTGCAGGTGGGTATAGTGCTCAGCCAATGGGGAATAGATCCAGCCAGCGACGATCCGACGGATGTAGCCGCCGCAGAATTCGCCTGGAACAGCGGTGAAACGGCCTTCCTGCACCCTATCTTCCGTGGACACTATCATCCAATAATGGTGGATGCCATCGGAGATAACCTGCCAGAAATTAAACCGGGTGACATGGCTCTGATCGCACAAAAACTCGATTTTTTGGGCATCAATTCGTATTCACGCAGCGTAATTGGCGCACAAGGGCGGGTTGCACCGATCCCCGGCTCTGAATATACCGAAATGGGCTGGGAAGTTTGCGCTCCAGCCTTCCGCCGCACCCTGAACCGCATTAATACAGACTATGCCCCACCCCCCATTTACATCACAGAAAATGGCGCTGCTTACCCTGACGTGGTCAGCCCGAATGGCAAGATCCACGATGAGCGCCGTATTGATTACCTGCGCCAGCACTTCACCCAGGTGCGGCTGGCAATGCAGGATGGGGTTGACATTCGGGGCTATTTCGTCTGGTCTCTGATGGACAACTTTGAATGGGGACACGGGAATAGCAAGCGTTTCGGGCTGATCCGTATGGATTACGAGACCCTGAAGCGCACTCCCAAAGACAGCGCCGAATGGTATGGGGGTGTGATCGCCAGCAGCCAGGTGGAATAAAACATAATGAGCTTGGAAGAACAATTTTGAGATTCCGCTGAGGCATGGTGTACCAGGTCACCAGGGATAGTGCCCTGTCCATGGTTCCCGGCAACGGCAGAATTATGCGGCCAAAACCCGGCAACCGATATGGGTGTGCGATCCTAAAAAGAGCATAAATGAAAAAACATGAGTATTTTTTAGGTGTTGATGCAGGCGGCACGAAAACGCACGCACTCGTTTCAGATGCCACCGGGCAGGTAATCGGTTTTGGAACTGGCGGGGCTGGCAACTGGGAAGCAGTTGGCCTGGATGGATTAACCGCGACGCTACATGAAGCAGTTGGGCAGGCAATAAAAAGTGCCGGCGTTGGTTTAAATGAGATTGCCGGGGCTGGCATGGGCCTGGCTGGTTATGATTGGCCCAGCCAACGCGAAATGATCCTTGGCGCAATTCAACCACTTGGGATGAATTGCCCGCTGGAAATAATCAACGACGCCACACTGGGCATCTTTGCCGGAACTACGCAGGGGTGGGGTGTCTCTGTGGTCTCGGGCACAGGCTGTAACTGCCGAGGCTGGGGGAAAGATCGCCACAGCGAGGGCCGCATGGTCGGCGGAGCAACGCATTGATCCAGCGAGTTT
>Ga0105047_10000217_pt1 | contig 89152 bp, 75 predicted proteins | sample MAT04_FD_78384 | JGI IMG/M metagenome (GOLD analysis project Ga0105047, IMG submission 78384) | Freshwater microbial communities from Lake Fryxell liftoff mats and glacier meltwater in Antarctica - MAT-04 (megahit assembly) | ecosystem: Environmental > Aquatic > Freshwater > Ice > Liftoff... | reverse complement strand
AGCAGGTCATCGCCGACAAGACGCTGAAAGATGACGACGAACGGCTCGCCGCGCTGGCTGGAAAGGTGCTGCCGGTCGCGCAGCGCTTGCGCGAGCGGGTCAATCTCGCTGTCGACGAGGCCGCGTTGGCGGCTGCCCTGCCCGGCGTCACCTGGCTCACCGACGAGGCGCACACCTTCCTGCTCAGCGCCGAATACGACCTGCGCACGCGACCGCCGCAACTGGACTTCGCCACGGTGGTGCTCTCCTATGCCAAAGCGGTGGAACAGATGCTGGGCGTGCGCCTCTTTGTCCGCTTCCGCGCTGAAAGCGGCGCCACCGCCGCCGATTGTCGCAGTGAGCATCTGGGCAAGTTCATGGCCGGAGCCAAGGCGCCCACCCTTTCTGTCATGAGCGATATCCTGCGCAGCAGCAAGGAGACGGTCCTGCGCACCTTTGCCGAGCGCGCTTTTCTTGATGCGCCAACGACCCTCTTCGGCGAGAACGGCGTGGCGGGGCTGCTGGCTGACCGGGCCGGCATTGAACTGCGCAACCGGGCAGCACACGACACGGTGCTGACGCACAAGGATGCGCTGCAGGCGCGCGAATGGGCATTGGGAATCTTGCGCTTGTTATGACGTGGAATTCACTGAAATTGCGCTCAAGAATCTGCGCGCTGTCTCAAGACCGACCCACGCGGGCGCGCTTACCGGAGGTGACGACAGGTTGGAAAATGTACACGTCATCCAGGAAGACGGACAAGCCAAATTTTCCGTACCCGTGAAGCGCATCCCCTACGTCATCGACAACATCGCCGTCACGCTGGCCGACGTGCTCAACGATCTGTTGGCTGGACAGGTGCAGGCGCGGAAGCGATGAATGCCGCGCTTTCCTGGTCCCTGATGGTATAATCAGGGATACTAAGTTCGTGGATATTCTGCCCCGTGATGGGTTGTCGGAGGAGATCGAATGTTAGCGTACGACAGTCAATCTCTCCCCACACCAGAGGAATTCCATAAAGCCCTGCGTGAAGTTAGCGAACAAACGGATCCGGTGGAAGAGTTGCTGCAGTTGCAACGCGAACTAGGTGCTCTGGAGCAGCGCTATCATCTCTCGTCTGCCGAATGCTATCGTCGCTTCGCTGCCGGAGAAATGGGCGACGACCCGGAAATCTTCGCTTGGGTTGGTCGCTATCGCGGCTTTACACATCTGAAGGCGGCGATTTCCGAAAGTTTGAAAATTGTGGCGAATGAACCGCAATCGATCGCCGGTTAGGGCTCAGTATGCGCCTGAACGCTTATCTGAATCGCATCTATGACCTACTATATTCTGAGATTTCTAGCCACCCACATCACAAGCACATTGGCGGTCAGCGCGGTGAACAGATCGAAGCCGCTCAGCCCCCAAGCCTGACTGAGGTGTTGCGTGAGATCGAGGATCATCTTTATCCAGCCAGATCGGTGCGTCCGTGAACCGCATTCCCTACGTCATCGACAACATCGCCGTCAAGCTGGCCGACGTGCTCAACGATCTGTTGGCCGGCCAGCCGCAGCCGCAGATGGACATCGCCACCGCCTACTTCAGTGTGCGCGGTTTCGAACTGGTGCGCACCACCCTGCCGGGTGTGCGTCACTTTCGCTTGTTGCTCGGCGACAATCCCCAAGACGCCAGCGCCGTGGGCTTGCAGCCCAACTCCCGCACCTACCTACGCAACGAACTCAACGCCGAGCCATTGACGGCTGCCACCCAGAGACTGGTCGAGGAGTTGATTCGTTTCCTGCGCCGCGATGCGGTGGAAGTGCGCCTCTATTTGGGCCATGAGCCGGCAGTGCCGGGTCGTCGCACTTTTCTGCACGCCAAGTGCTATTTGCTCTACGGCGGGCGCGGCGACCAGCAGGCAATCTTCGACTATCTCAATCCGCTGGTCGGCATCGTGGGTAGCAGCAACTTCACAGCGCCGGGATTGCTCTACAACCATGAGTTGAACCTGGTTCACAAGACCCTTTTGGAACCGGCGGAAGTCGAAGACCCGATGGCGCGCAGCGAAGTGGTGCATCACAAGCAACTGCAACCCAACCCGCGCATCGCCCCTGACAACCAACTACTGCTCAAGAGCGAGGTCGGCGCACGCGCTATCATCGACCTGGCTGGCTGGTTCGACGCGCGCTGGCAAGAGGCAGTCGACTTCAAGGCCGACCTGATCACATTGCTCGAAGACTCGAAATTTGGCGGACACGCGTACACACCTTATCAGATCTATCTCAAGGCGTTGTACGAATACTTCCGCGATGATCTGGACGGCGATGCGCGACCCGTGGCTACGCGGTCGGCTGTCGAGTTGAGCGAGTTCCAGGACGACGCCGTCAAAAAGGCGCGCCGCATCCTGGCGCGCTACGATGGCGTCATTGTTGCCGATTCGGTGGGGCTGGGCAAGACCTGGATCGGCAAGAAACTGCTGGAAGATTACGCCTACCACCAGCGCCAGAAGGCGTTGGTCATCTGCCCGGCATCGTTGCGCACGATGTGGCAGCGCGAACTGGCGGCAGCGACAATTGCGGCGACGGTGATCTCGCAGGAAAGCCTGGGCCAGGACAATTTCGATCTGCGCACCTTGGCCGACGTCGACATCATCCTGGTCGACGAGGCACACAACTTCCGCAACCGTCACGTCAAGCGCTATCAAATGTTGGAGACGTTGCTGGCCGCCAATGGCCGTCGCGGGCGTGACGGCGGCCGTAAGAAGTTGATCCTGCTTACTGCGACGCCGATCAACAACAACATTTTTGATCTCTACAACGAGATCAATCTCTTTGCGGGCAATGACCGCACCTATTTTGCCACGGCCGGCATCGGCGACCTGTACAAGTACTTCCTGGCGGCACGGCGGGACTCGCTTGAAAAGGGCAGCATCCGCATCTTCAACCTCTTGGAAGAGGTCGTCGTGCGCCGCACGCGCCAGTTCATCCGCCGTGCCTATCCCGAGGCGACCATCAACGGCAGGACCATTACCTGGCCGGCGCGCCGCCTGCGCACCGTCGAATATGACTTGCAGGCGACCTATGAAGGCTTCTATGCTGACATCGTGCGCCGGATCGAGCAACTCAACCTGGCGCACTACAACCTGGAATCCTACAAGGTGAACGACACAGCCCGCGACGATTTCGAGGTGGGACGACAGCAAGCGTTGGTGGGTATTTTCAAGAGCCGTTTCCTCAAACGGCTAGAATCCAGCATCGACGCGTTCCGCATCTCCATCCGCCGCGCGCTGGAGTTTGCCAAGACCTTCGACGAGTACATTCAGGATGACATCGTGCTGGATGCGGCCTCGTTCCGGGTTGCCTTGCGGCTGCTCGACCAGACGGAGGCGGACGACGAAAACGGCGCACCGGACTCACGCGCCAACGAACTCGACGAGAGTGAGGCAGCGCGCACGATCATCGCAGAACTGCCGCGCCTTGACCCAAAGGCGTACAACCGCCGCCACATCCACCGGGATTTGACCCACGATATCGATCACCTGACGGCGATCTGGTACTCGATTGAAAAACTTGGCTTCCAGGAGGACGACAAATTCCAGTCGCTCAAGACGCTCTTGGCCGGCGAATTGCACGGGCAAAAGGTGATCGTCTTCAGTTATTACAAGGATACTGTTCGCTACCTCTATCGAGGTCTGACCAGTGCCGAAAATGCAGACTGGCGCCAGGCAATGGCGAACCCCACCATTCGGCGCATCGACAGTGACGTCGCGCCGGCCGACCGCGTGCGGATTGTGGAGCGCTTTGCGCCGGTTGCGAATGGCCGCGCCGAACTCTTGGGGACAGACGACGAGATCAATCTTCTGATCGCCACCGACGTGATGTCAGAGGGCCAGAACCTGCAAGACTGCGGCTATCTGGTCAACTATGACCTGCACTGGAATCCGACCCGCATGGTGCAACGCGCCGGCCGTATCGACCGGCTTGGTTCGCCCCACACGGTCTTGACGATTACCAATATGTTCCCGGAGCGGGAGTTGGAACGGTTGCTTGGCTTGGTCGAGAGCTTGACCAGGAAGATCGACGTCATCAATCAGACCGGTTTCCTGGACGCCAGCATCTTGGGTGAAGTAGTGACGCCGCGTGATTTCAATACCCTACGCCGTATCGCTGGCGAAGACGATACGGTCATCGACGAACAGGAGTCGTTCCTCGAGCTGGCGAGCAGTGAGGCGCTGCTTGCCGAACTACAACGCGTCCTGGCCACCGAGGCGCGGCAATGGCTGACCGCGCTCGACGACGGCATCCATTCCGGCTTGCAACGACAGGCTGCCCGCGGCGTTTTCTTCTACTTCACTGCGCCGCACCCGGACGGCGGGCGCCTCCACTTTTGGCGCTACCACGATGGGCTGCGCCGTGAGATTCTGGACAACCGCTACCAAATCATGCAGTTGATTGCCTGCGCTCCCGAAACGCCGCGCCACCCACCGCCTTATGCCGACGTAGATATCTTCGAGGTACAGGACAGGGTCATCGACAGCATCGTCGCCGATGTCACCCAGCAGTACGCAGCCGGCGTCGTCGACAAACCGGTGAGCGAAGAGCAGAACATCGTCGCCGGCATTCTGCGCGAGCAGACACGCAGCCCTGCCATCGACCGCGCTGAGTTGCGCGATCTACGCCAGTTCCTCAAACAGCCGCTGGTTGGCTCTGCGGTGCAGCGCCTCCGCGATGGGCTCCGGCAGTACAGTATCGACAATGAGGTGGCCGGATTGCTGTCGGTCGTGCGCGCCCTACGCGCCCAGCAGGGCTTCGTCGATGCTAACCCAGAAGCAGCGCGCCGGGCGCCAATGATCAAACGCGAGGACTTACACCTCATCTGCTACGAGTACATCGATGCTTGATACTATTTCATGCGGTGATTTCTCCGCCGGCATTCACTGTCTTATCAGAAGATAGGAATGGCTGGCGGGCGCCGGTCGACGGTTGTGAGCGGGCGCCAGCGACCAGGTAGTCGGCTTCCGCGGCGAGGAACTGGACCAGGGCACCATGCTGCGGTACCTCGACGAGATGACCTGGTTCCCGACCGCATTCCTGGGCGACAACATCACCTGGCAGGCGGTAGATGGCGGCGCCGCGATGTAACCTTTAGCGACGCCGGTAAGTGCGTCACTGCCCGTATGTTCTTCGACGACGCCGGACGGCCCACTGATTTTGTTGCCCCCGCTGACTTGGAACTTACCGCGATCGAGTACAACGTACCGATCGCGGCGATTTGAGCGATGTGCTGACGCCAATGGCTGGTTAGCCCTGGCGGGCAAGGCGCAGCATGGCTTGCAGACTTCGTTCCACATCGTCGTCAGTCGTAGCCCAAGATGATACGCTGATGCGCATGGCGGTGTGCCCTTGCCAAACAGTGCCGCCACACCAACAGGTGCCGTCTGCTTGGATCTCCGCGATCACTTGCTTGGTGGTCTCGGCGTCCCCGAAGGAGACGAGCACCTGGTTGAGCACGACGTCGTTGAGCACTGGATAACCGGCAGCTTGCAGGCCTTCGGCGAAGCGCCGGGCGTGGCGGCAAGTGCGCGCCACGAGATCGGCGACTCCTGTGCGGCCCAGGGCGTGCAGCGCCGCCCAAACCTCGACGCCACGGGCGCGCCGGGAAAGCTCGGGGGAAAAGTCCGAGGGATTTCGAAACGGGCTTGCGGTTGGCAGGTAGTCGGCCGTCACGGACATGGCCGCGCGCAACGCGTTAGCATCGCGTACAACAGCGAGTCCGCTGTCATAGGGAACATTCAGCCATTTGTGAAAGTCGGTTGCCCAAGAATCCGCCTGATTCAGGCCAGCGGTGAGATGACGGATGGATGGGACAGCCATCGCCCAAAGGCCAAACGCGCCATCCACATGAACCCACGCCCCGGCTTCGTGGGCCGCTGCGCAGATTTCGGCCATCGGATCAATGGCGCCCGTGTTGACATTGCCGGCCTGGGTGCACACAATCGTGGGTCCCGTCATGGGTGGTAGGGCAGCGGCTTGCAGCCGTCCGTGTGCGTCTACGGGCACTCTCACAACCCTGTTCCGACCCAGTCCCAAGAGACCCAAGGCTTTGACCAGCGATGGATGTGCTTCGGCGCCGGTGATCACCGTGACGGGAGGTGCCCCAAAGAGGCCATCGGCTTCGACGTTCCAACCTTCGCGCGTGAGCACGGCATGACGCGCCGCAGCCAAGGCGCTGAGGTTTGCCATGGTGGCGCCGGTCACAAAGGCACCGCCGCATTGGCGCGGGAGATCGAACAGATCAAGTAGCCAACGCAGGGCGACTTGTTCGAGCTGAGCCACGGCGGGTGCGACGTTGTAAAAGACCGCGTTCTGGTCCCAGGCACCGGCGAGCCAGTTGGCGGCTAGCGTCACCGGCAGCACGCCGCCGGTGACCAAGCCAAAGAAGCGCGGACCCGCCGTGGCCAAGGTAGCTGGCGAGCAAATCTCGTCCAGTCGTTGCAACGTTGCTTGGGGTTCACCCGGAACTTCGGGCAACGGCTCATCCAATACCGTGAGCGCAGCAATGGCCGCGGGCGATGGGACGACACTTCTTGTTTCAAGACCCTCGAGATAGGCGATGGCGCGTTGGGTGGCGTCTTCTAGGATGGCTCGCATGGCTGTCTCCTGGGCGCGTACGCCCGGTGGTCGTGGCCGGGGGCGATCTAGCGGTCCTTCAATCGCGACTGTTTAGCTCGCACGCCCATGTGCGACTCTGCGGCACGCCCACGTGCCGAGTAAACAATGATGCTTCACAGTCTACCCGTGTCGTGTGTAAGCGGAGGTTTATCAGAGGTAGATTGATCTGTCAAGCGACCTGAGCGCCTGAGCGCGTATTCGACCCTGTCCCGAGCGTGATACGCTCTCCAAAAATGGGGCAAAATCCACGCTCTGGCGCGATAATTATAGAGGGCGAATTGATCACCACCTGAAGCGCAACGGGGGAGAAAATGTCGACACAAAGCAGAGGGTTCTGGAGTGAACTATGGGGGAGAATGCCCGCTGCGGTGAGCGAGTTGCCGTGGCTGTCGGCGGCGGAACAGACGCGGCTTTCCTGGGCAAGGCGTGTGGAAACGCTCGACGAGGTCCCCGATCTCTTTAAGGGCTTCTTTGACAACCTGGCGGGGAACGCCACCCCATTTCCCTATACCGTCCTCACACCCTCGTATGCCGGCTTCTTGGTGAGGACGAATGAGAAGTTGCTGTGTGCGCTTGACCCGGATCTCTACATTCTTGAAAGCGTGGACAACCACTGCACCGTCACTGCCTATCCCGTCACGGCGATCAACTATATCGAATTCGGCACGGTGCTGCTGAAGTCCTGGATCACGATCAGCGGTCGCACCACCCAGGGCGTGGTGGCGTCGACTACGATCAAGTTCAACACGGTCACTGATTATTTGTTTGCGCCCTTTGTGGCCAAGATCCGCGCTGCAGGCGGCGCCGGCGAAGCCGATGATTTGGCCGCGGAGCGCGCCAAGTTCAACCACCTGGGCAAGACCCACTTCAAGTTTATGAATGTGGCAAAGAAGAACATCCTGCCCGGCGAGCATGTACTGCAGTCGCTGATGCAGCCCGACATTCGCACCGAGATTGTGCACCTCTTTGGCCGTTCGCTCTACCGAACGATCGCGCCCGCGCACATCGCCATTCTCACCGAGCGTGAACTGATCATGGTGCGCGACGAAGAGCAGGATTTTTGGGGCGGCGAAGCACCGCACGGCAGCATCAAGACCTACATCCCGCTGGAGAGAATCCACGGGTGCTCGGTGGCCGATCAAGGCAAGAATCTCCTCGTTTTTACCGTGCACTTTGCCGACAACGAGAACTTTGCATCAGTCTTTAGTCCCGTCAATCGACCCGCGCTGGAGCAACTGGTGCAACTATCGGGCCATCAGCGGTGCTCCCAAGTCATCCCTGGATAGTCACGGTAGAAGCCGGCAGCTTCGAGCAGCGGTTGGCCGGGGCTGTTCAGCACCGGTGTGTCATTCCAACTGGCGACCTGTATGCGGCGTTCGAATTGGCCAACATGGGCCAGCCAGGACTCTATTGCGCGGCGCTGGTTTCCATCATCGGTGCCATGCCGCGTGGTGAGACGAGCGCCGCTGTCTTCGATCAGCAAGAGCGGCAGTCCTCGATCCTGCACCAACCAGGTCGACGGCAGGCGCGCAAAGGTGAACGGCGCCCCCGTCTGCGTCAAGTGACCGTCTGGGCTGGCAGGCCCGTACAGGTTGGCGGGATCACAGGCGTTCAAGACGACGAGTGGCTCCGGGGCGTTGGCGGACAGTGCCCGATTGCTGTGGTTCGATCCATGCGTGGCGCTCGCCAGGTCGCGTAGACGTTCGACCGCCTCCGGCAGCGCAAATTGCAGGCCGGCCAGCCCCTGGACAAAGTACCCGCGCCGCACTTCACCGCGTATCTCCAGTCGCTGCAATTCCTGGTAGATCAGGCCCCAATCCCACGCACCCAACTCGTTGTCCAGGCTGGCATGGGTGACGACACCGTGGCGCGCCAGCAGTTGGCGCGCCTGCTGGGCGACTTGCTCGGCCGGCTGCAGCGCTTTGCCAAGCACGCCAAAGCGGTGAACGAGCGCCCAACGTCCGCCTTGTGTTGCCGGCGCGGTGGGCATTGTGGTCTGTTCAAGCCGCTGGCGCACCCTTTTTTGTGCCGCCTGGTAGGCCGTGCGGCTGGGCCGCCGGAAGCTGCCCAAGCGTTCGTTGTGTTGCTCGGTGCGCGGACCACGGCGTTCCGCCAGTTGTGCTTCCAGTGAACTGAACGGCGCATGCGGCGTGCTTGGGCGCGGGGCGCCCTGCTGCATGCGCCGCTGCAGCACCGCCAAGCTGTCATTGGTCACCAGGCCGGCCATGACCAGGTCGAGCAACGCGGACTCGACGGCCGCTTCGGCCAGCGCCACGCCGGCCTGCAGTTCCGTCTGGAACAGCGCGCCTTCGCTTTTCAGAAATGCGTACACGGCCTGGGCATCGACGTTCAGCGCCGCTAAATCGGTGGGCGCCGGCTCCAGATAAGCGGCCCCTTCCCCGCGGAAGAGGAAGCGGATACGCCCACGTCGCGGGTCGACGCCGCCCGAGCCGACCCAGACCAACTCGCCACTTTGGCAGAGCGCAGCCAACTCGTGCGGGTCGTACTGGGTCAGCCGTAGCGGCAGGATATCACGCTCCCAGACGCGCCCGACGATGGGTGCGGCACGCAACTGTTGCAGGACCTGGCGCAGCGCACCCTGTCCCGCCAATCGCGTGGCGGGATGAAGATGTTGCCAGCGCGCCAGAAAGTCCGCGTACACTGAAAAAGGTACGGGGCGTACTTCGTGGCGGAGGATGGTCAGAGTGCGGCGGTGCATCTGCTCGAGCATGCGCCGGTCGACAAACTCCGGCGGTGCGGCGGGGGCGCCTGCGGTTGGCGTGGTCGGTGTAAAGTGGCCGTGGGCAAGGTCACGACGCTCGACCAGCTCATCGAGTTCGCGCTGCAGCCAGTCGTCGGGAAACGCATAGCGCGCCAGGATGGCCGCACGGGTGACGGGACCTACCTGGCTCAGGAAACGCAACAAGATGCGCCGGCGGGCTTCATCGGGCGGGGTGTCCGGTCGCCCTTCGGGCAGGCCAAAGGCAGCGGCATACTCCGGCAGGTATTCGGCGGCAACCCACCGTGGGGTCGCGCCGTGGGCTGTCGGGATGGTCACCGCCAGGATGCGCTGCGCGCCGGCCAGTTGCCCGATCCAGTTCGCCGGGTCGACCATGCAGCGCTCGGCTACCTCGATGGTGGAGAGATCGCCGAGACCCTGAAAGAGAAGGGCCAGTTCTTCCGCCGTGCGCACGTGCGCCGCCGGCGCCGTATGCTGCATGCGATCACGTACGTCGGCCACAGCCTCCGGTCGCAGTAGATCGGCCAGGTTGACATCCTTGAGCAGATCTTGCAAGAGGTCGCGGTTCACCGTGAGCGTTTGCAGTTGGCGCTCCGCCTTGGGCGTGTCCCATTCATACATGAAAAAGCTGATGAAATCCCACATCAAGCTCTGGGCCACGGGTGAAGGCGTCAGCGATTCGACCACAGTCACCTGGATCTCGCCCTGCTGGATGCGGTTGAGCACCTCTTCCAGGTGAGGCCAGTCCATGACCTCTTCGAGACAATCGCGATAGGTTTCGGCCACGATCGGGAAGTCGCCAAAGGGACGCACGATCTGCAGTAGATCCTTGGCGCGCAGCCGCTGCAGCCAGAAGGGGGTGCGCTTGCCGCCGCGCAGCCCGGGCAACAGCAACGCGCGCGCGGCGTTCTGGCGGAACTGGGCGCCAAAGACCGCAGAATTGGGCAGCTCGCTCAGAATCCGTTCGCGCGCTTCGTCCGCCCCCACCTGGCTCACCAGATCGAGTGGAAAGTCGGCGTCGCCTTCCGGAAAGCGGAAGAGGATGCCGTCGTCGTTGCTTTCCACCTCCACGTTGACCCCAATTCGTTCGCGCAGCGCGCCGGCCAGGGCCAGCCCCCACAGGCCGTTGACCTTGCCGCCAAAGGGGGTCTGGATGACCATGCGCGGGTCGCCGAGGGCGTCGTCAAAGAGCTCGACGAGCACAGTGCGGTCCGACGAAATGGCGCCGGCGTGGTCAAGTTGGCCGGCGACATAGTCGACCACGTGCCAGGCGGAGTTGGTGTCGAGGGCATAGTCGCGGCGCAACCAATCCAGCAGGTTCTGCACTGGTTCAGCATCGCCATGATCCTTGATGTCGCGGCAGTCGACGAATTCCAATTCGGTGCACAGCGTCCGCAGCCGTTCTGCCACGGCACGGCGGAAGGCGCCTACCCGCCTTCCCAATTCGTAGGGACGCCAGGGGAAATCCCCGCGCCAGAAAGGCATGCGCGGCGTTGCCCCCGCCGCATCGGCGACGATCACCTTGTCGTCGGTCAACTCGACGACGCGCCAGACCTGCGAACCCAGCATCAGCGTGTCGCCCACCCGCGTCTCGTAGATGAATTCCTCATCCAGTTCGCCCAACTTGGTTTTGCCATCGCTCAGGTAGGCGCCAAACGCGCCGCGATCGGCGATGGTGCCGCCATTGGTCAGCGCCAGCAGGCGCGATCCGGGCAACGCCGCCAGTTGATTGTTCACCCGATCCCAGACCAAGCGGGCACGCAGTTCGCGATAGGCCTGGCTGGGGTAGCGACCGGCCAACATCTCCAACACGGTGTGAAATGCGCGTTGGGTGAGATCGGTGTACGGATAGGCGCCGCGCACGAGGTCGAAGAGCGCATCCACCGGCCAGTTCTCGACCGAGACGATGGCCACAAGCTGTTGGGCCAGCACGTCCAGTGAATTGCGCGGCGTGTGCGTTGGCTCGACCTCGCCGGACAGCATGCCGCCCGCCACGGCGGCGGCTTCCATGACATCCTCGCGATGGGTGGGGAAGATGCGCCCACGGCTGGTCTGCCCGACCAGGTGGCCGGCGCGACCGACGCGCTGCAAGCCTTGGGCCACGGCCTTGGGCGACTGCAATTGGACGACCATGTCCACCGTGCCGATGTCGATGCCGAGTTCCAGCGAGGAAGTGCCCACCAGCGCAGGCAGGCTGCCCGCCTTGAGCGCTTGTTCCAAGGACAGGCGCGTCTCTTTGGACATGCTGCCGTGGTGGGCGCGGATCGGGTCGGCGTAGATCCCTCTCCCTGCGCCAAACATCCCAATGCCTTTGGCCACGCCGCCTTCGATGAGGCCCGTCGCCTGCCCCTCGCCCGTGGCCCCGATCTCCTCGTTGATCCAGTCGGCGGCGCGTTCGGCCAGGCGACGGTTGTTGACAAAGATCAGCGTGGTCTGATGGCTGCGGATCAGTTCCACGACGCGCGGAATGATCGCGGGCCAGATCGAATCGCCCGGCAGGTTGCGAAAGTCCTCCACCGCGGTTTCGACCAGCAAGTCCAGTGGCTTGCGGTACCCCGTATCGACGATCGCGACGGGCCGTGGAACCAGCGTGCGCTGCTCGCCCTCTCCTTGCCACGTATTTCCGCCCAGATAGCGCGCAACCTCCGCCAACGGCTGGATGGTGGCGGATAGGCCGATGCGTTGAATCGGTTGATCGGCGATCTGCTGGAGCCGTTCCAGGCTGAGGGCAAGGTGAACGCCGCGTTTGGATCCCGCCAGGGTATGAATTTCGTCCACGATCACGGTGCGCACGGTGCGGAACATGGCGCGGCCGCTGGGGCTGGTGAGCAGAATATAGAGCGATTCCGGCGTGGTGATCAGGATGTGGGGCGGCTTGCGCAACATGGCCTGGCGTTCGCGTGAGGGCGTGTCGCCGGAGCGCACGGCCACGCTGATTTCCGGCAGTTCTTGACCCGCCTCGCGCGCCAGCTTGCTGATTCCGGCCAGGGGTACACGCAGGTTCCGTTCGATGTCGTTGTTGAGTGCCTTGAGGGGCGAAATATAGATGAGGCGCAGGGTGGGGGGCGCCGAACGCGCCGCGCGTTTGGTACGCGGTGCGTTGCGTGGCTCACGGTTGTCTGCCGTCCCTGATGCAGCCGGCGCCGCAGCGCTAGCCTGGCGGGCGGCATCTGCTTGCAGCAGCTCGTGAAAGAGCTGGTCGATCCCCCATAGAAAGGCCGTGAGCGTCTTGCCGGAGCCGGTGGGCGCCAGGATCAGGGTGTGATCGCCGCGCTGGATGGCCGGCCAGCCCTGTGTCTGCGGGGGCGTGGGCTGGCCAAAGGTGCGTTCGAACCAGGCGCGGGTTGGCGGCAGGAAAGCCTCAAGGGGGTCTGTGGTAATAGAGTCGACCATGGGAATCCCTCCATACGAACATATGTGCGTATGGAGTATTATACAAGAGATTTTGTCAAGCGACGAACGGTGATTAAGCAGGAAAGCGGCCCCAAAGGCCGCTAATCTCCCCGTAATTGACACAAAGTCGTACCTGTTATAGGCTAACAGCAATAGTTGTCATTGAATGCTGTTCAGAAAAGAGGTTATATGTATCGTGCCATGTCTGCGTTGCCCATCAGCGACCTGCGCACCCGGCAGGCCGAGATACTTGAGCAGGTTGGCCGCGCACCGGTAATGCTCACGCACCGCGGGGTGGGTGCGGGCATTCTGGTATCGCCGGAGCAGTGGAACGCAATGGTTGAGTTGCTGGAAGACTATGAAGACGCGTTGATCGCGACGGAGCGCAAGTACGCAGCCGAGGCGACACCGGAAGTCATGCGTCCGATTAGCGATCTGCGCAAAAGGCTACAGGCCGATGGGCTGCTCGATGAGTGAGCCGCAAGTGTGGACAGTAGTCTTTCATCGCGATCTAGAGAAGGAAATCCGCCAGTTGCCCCGTCCGTATGTGCGCCGCGTGTTGGAAGCAATCGAAGCGTTGGGGGGTGACCCTCATCCCCCTGGAAGTGGCAAGATCACGGGGCATGACTTGTGGAAAGTCCGAGTGGGCGTGTACCGAGTAATCTATGCGGTAGACGACGAAAGACGGATCGTGAGCACCTATCGGGTCGGCCATCGAAAAGATATCTACCGCGACCTCTAAGATTAGCTGTTGGGCAGCCACAAGGCGTTGCTAGATAAGGTCTGCACCTTGCCAATGTCCGGTCTACGGAACGTATGGAAGCGATGTTTCACACAAATCCTGAACAAAGGCCGTGTATTGGAACAATGGGGGCAGAAGGCGTTTTGGGTTGTGCAAGAGCCAGCTTATCGCCACCTACTCACCAGCTATGGATTGACCTACGCCGTGAATCCTGGTCATGCAGGCACGACGGTATTCATGGTGTATGATCTACGACTGGCGGAGGGTGTTCCCACGCTTGCATTGTCTCGCATCGAATCGGCGACGGTGGCGGACTTGTTGTTGGCGTTTAGCGTGAATGCCGCCGTACCCTCCCGGCAGCGTTTTGTCGATCGTCTTACAGAACGAACACGGAGGAATTTGACGCTGCGCGTTGATTGGCAATGAATACTTTGACTGAGTCACCAAGACAACTGAAAGAACCGCAAATGGCGTTCGAGTTTGACGCGCGTGTTCTTGACGATATCCCGATCGATGCCCGTTTTGACGTTGAGTTTGCCAACCAATTGGCCGAACGTGAGGCATTCAACAAACACCTCTATCGTCCCAACTCCTATCTACACAAGTGGTGGGCGCGCCGCTGCGGCACGACCTTTCGTGCTATTCTCAAACACCTCGTTCACGACCAGACCAAACTCGACTATTACGCGCCGGGTGGCCTCGAAGGGCAGATCATTCTTGACCCGATGATGGGGGGCGGCACCACGCTGCATGAAGCGGTCCGCTTGGGCGCCAATGTGATCGGCGCCGATATTGATCCGATTCCCATTCTGCAGGTACGTGCCACGCTGACCAAGACGTCGTTGCCCACGTTGCGCCGCGCCTTCAGCGATTACGACGCCGCGCTGCGCGCCGAATTGGCTGGGCTTTATGGGACGTGCTGTCCGACCTGTGGCGCTTCCAGTGAACTGCGTTTTGTCCTGCATGCCGCGCGCAAAGCATGTTCATGTGGCGAGGCGCTCTTTGTCGACAGCTATACCCTGCGCCACAATGCCGATGGCTCCACGATTTCTATCGATCCAGCATCCTACGCCGTCTTTCACGACGTTACGATGCTTAGTCAGAATCCATCACCGCCATTGCTACCATTGTACGAAAAGACAACGCAGCGTTGCGCGTGTGGGGAAAAGTTCGTTGAGTTGATAGATACGCCTTTTTATCAACGCTACACGCCGGTAGCCGTGGCTGGTGAGTGCGCTGAACACGGCTTCTTCTTCGCTGCACCCCAGGCCACCGATCTGGCACAGATTAAACAAGCTGACGCCTTACGCTCAGAACTGGCGCTGGTTGCGTCTGACTTCGCCGTTTTGCCGGGACCAAAGTCCAGTGATTTGCTCAAGCGCGGCATTGCCTGCTATCTTGATCTTTTTTCGAGCAGGCAACTGCTTTTCTTTGCCTCGGCCATGCGCTTGCTGGCGGATGTGGAGACTACCGTGCAACTCAAGTTTGCGTTGCTGTTGTCGACGGCAACTGAATTCAATGCGCTGCTTTGTGGGTACAAGGGCGCCGGCAAAAATCGCCCTGGCGCCGTGCGGCACACCTTTGCGCAGCATGGCTACGCATTTCCCTATACGGCACTGGAAAACAATCCACTTGCGGCGTCGCGTAGTTCCGGCACATTGAAGAACCTGTTTGAAAGCCGTTTGGTGCGTGGTGCGGAATGGGCGGAGCGACCGGTCGAGCGCGTGATTCGCGGGGACAAGCTCTCGGAAGTAGTGATCGCCGGCGAAGAAGACGCTGGACAGGAGCACTTTGCGTTCTCAGATCTAAACACAGGGGCGCAGCGCTTTTTGCTCTTGCAAGGGTCGTCTGTCTCTCTTGACTTGCCAGACAACAGTATCGACCACATTGTCACCGACCCACCCTATTTCGACAGCGTGCAGTACAGCGATCTGGCCGCCTATTTTCGCGTCTGGCTGCGTAAGTTCGTCCGCCAAGGCGTGAACTGGGATTATTCGCTTGATAGTGCTGCCGTCAATCAGCAGGTCGCCAACAACGGGCAATATGCAACAATCCTCGCGGGCATCTTTGCCGAGTGCCACCGCGTGCTCAAGAAGGACCACGGACGCCTGATCTTCACCTTTCATCACTGGAACCCACAAGGGTGGGCCGCATTGACGACGGCGCTCCAAGCGGCCGGATTTCGGTTGGTCAATCGTTATGTGATCCATGCCGAGAATCCTTCATCCGTGCACATTGTCAACCAAAATGCGCTTGTGCACGATGTGGTGCTTGTCCTGAGCAGCCGGACGTCGCTTGCCGACAGAACGGCTTGGCCGCTGCCGGAGCGGGTCGACAAGACGAGTAGCTATCTCTTCTGTGAGCAGTGCGGCGCAGCCTTGGGGTACATGTTGCGCGACAAACTGACACACGAGGAGATTGGATTGTTTTGGGCAAAGCTGTTGTCCTGATCGGCTGTCCCGCCAAAACATGGACATTGCACCCTGGCGTGGCGCCCATGTCTTCCCTGTCTTGAATCTGTGGCACTAAACAACGACAACACCATTCGGCCGACGAACGCGCCCACGGCATTGTCCACTCATTTTGATTGCGGTGAGACAAACTGGCCTCTTGACAGTTGGATAGAGAGTGTGCGATAATTAAACCGGTTTAGTTAACCGGTTAACTAGCCTCGTTTGAACAATCTGTCATTCTTTTAGCCGCATAGTCTTGGAAGGAGAATCGCAACCATGAGAACTCGGTTTGTTGTTTCCCTCGTAATTGGCGCCCTGGTAATCGCTGCGCTGCTGCTCAGCGCCTGTCAGGCCGTTTCTGTCACCAGCTCCGGCACAGCGCCTGCTGCATCGAGTGCGCAAGCGGACGCAGGCCCGGTGAAGCTGACTTTCTGGAACAACTGGGACAATGTGAACATGGAGGTCATGAAGGAACTGGTCGCGCAATTCAATGCCGATCACCCGGACATTCAGGTCGAGAGCGTGTTTCAGCCCTATGGCGACATGATGACGTTGCTGCAGACCTCAATTGCTGGCAAAAATGTGCCCGACTTGGCGGCGGTTGACTTGATCTTCTTGCCCCAGTTGGTCGAAACCGGTGGCGTCGAGCCCCTGGATGAGAAGATTGCCAATGATGCGTCGATCAACGTCGATGACTTCTACGCACGCCTTGCCCAATACGATATCATCGGCGGCAAACGTTACGCGTTGCCCGTGAGCACGAACAACATGCAGGTGATCTGGAACAAGGATCTGTTCAAGAAAGCCGGCCTTGATCCCGAGGTCGCGCCAAAGACATGGGAAGAACTACAGATGATGGCCGAGAAGTGCCAGGACCCGGCCAATGGCGTGGTGGGCTTTGAGTATTACACCCAGCCCGTCGGCGAAGGCATCACCTGGCAATTCCAGGTCTGGTTGTGGGCGGCTGGCGGTGAGTTCCTCAACGCCGACAATACGCAGGCGGCCTTTAACACACCGGAAGGCTTGAAGGCGCTGACTTTTGTGGCGGACATGCTCAAGGGTAAAGGTTCGCAGCCTGGACCTTGGGGCTTATTTGGTGAGCAAAAGGCATGCATGCAACTTGATGGTTCGTGGCTATTTGGTTACCGCAAGGATGCGCCCTTTGCGTGGAATATTGCGCTTGTACCGGCGCCAGCAGGCGGGGTCAGCGCTACCAACGTGGGTGGCGAGCATTTGTTTATCTTCTCCGGCTCGCCACACAAGGATGCTGCCTGGGAATTTGCCAAGTACATCACGAGTCCTGAGATCCAAGCGCAATGGGATCAAAAGACCGGGTTCTTGCCGGTGCGTCAATCAGTGGCCGCCAACGCCGACTACGTCAAATGGATCAATGAGACGGAGCCGCGCATGAAGCCTTTTGTGGATGGCATGGCCTATGCTCATACACGACCGGCCACGGCGAAGTATAATGAAGTATCCAACGCCTTCGCCACTGAAATTCAGAAGGCGCTCCTCGGCCAGACAACGCCCGCAGAGGCACTGGCCGCCGCCGAGACTGCCGTGAACGATATCCTGGCGCAGCCGTAAGCGTACAGGGTAGTGTCCAAGCGGCGAGACGCAAAGGCGCTCTCGCCGCTTGGACAGTGCAAACCCCTGGTATGCCGCGAACGCTGGCAGCGGCACCTGTGGGACGATGGATACCGCTTTTCGCAGCCGAATCTTACTCATGCTGACTGATTTGTCTCATTCTACTCGCCCTCATCGCTCCTGGTGGCGCCGGCTCACTGCCAGCGATCTGCCTACGGCGCTGCTCTTCCTGTTGCCGACTGCGCTGATCCTGGGGGTGTTTGCGTTCTATCCGATCGCCGCAGTGATCCGCCTGAGCCTCTTTAAGTGGAACAACATGGGGCCGGTGCAGACATTCATTGGCGTCGACAATTACCGTGTGCTGTTCAGCAGCACCCGTTTCTGGAATTCGCTGCTTGTGACTTTTGAGTACGCCATCGTAGTCACGGCGTTGAGTATCTTCGGCGGTTTGATCTTGGCTGTTGCCCTCAACCAGCGCTGGCTGGTCGCCAAGTCGCTGTGGCGCAGTCTCTATTTCTTGCCTACCATTACGCCAACGGTAGCGGCGGCGATGGTCTGGCTGTTGCTGTTTAATCCGTCCTTTGGCTACGCCAACGTGGTGCTGCGCGCATTGGGGTTGCCCGGGCCGAGTTGGCTGGCCGATCCAATGTGGGCTTTGCCGACCGTCATGCTGTTGGGCATCTGGCGACGGGTTGGGTTCAACCTGGTGATTTATCTGGCTGCCTTGCAGGCGTTGGCGCTCGAACACTATGAGGCCGCTGAGGTAGACGGCGCCAATGCCTGGCAACGCTTTTCGCACATTACCGTGCCCTTGGTCAGGCCGACGACGACCATGTTAGTCATTCTTGGCATCATCGACTCGTTCTTGGTCTTCGACCAGATCATGGTGTTGACGCGTGGGGGGCCGGCGAATGCTACCGAGGTGATCGGCTTTCTGATGTATTTGAACGCTTTTTCATTTTTTAAGATGGGCTACGGCGCCGCGATTGCCGTCGTGATGCTGGTCGTCATCGCCATCTTTACGCTGGCGCAGTGGCGTATCACGGGCTTTGGCGTCAGCGAGATCGATACATGAGGATTCCGACCCTGTCGCATGTTTCTGCTTTTTTCACGCAAGCCAATCGCCGATCGGCGCGTCGTACGATGAGCCGGCGCGTGTGGACAAACGTCGGGCTGCTCGTGGTGCTCGTTCCCGTGGCATTTGTCGTGCTCGTGCCTTTCTTTTGGATGATCACGACGTCGCTGAAGCCGCGCGGGTTGATCGGTGAGCCGCCGTTTCTATATCCCGTCCATTTTGAATTTGTAAATTATGCCAAGGCATGGCAGGCAGCGCCATTTGTGCGGTATTACTTCAATACACTTGTGGTGGCAGGGGCTGTCGTGGCGTCGCGTGTGGTGCTGGCGAGTATGGCCGCTTATGTTTTTGCATTCTTGCGCTTCCCGGGTCGTGACCTGCTCTTTCTGTTGTTGATCGGGACGATGATGATCCCGTTTCAGTCCACCGTGATACCGGCCTATCTGATTGTGAGCGACCTGCACTGGTTCAACAGCTACCAGGCACTGATCGTGCCGCGCATGGTCGATGCGTTTTCGATTTTTCTGCTACGGCAGAGCTTTATCAGTTTACCACGGGACTATTTCGACGCCGCCCGTTTGGATGGCTGCTGGCATTGGGGAATCTTGTGGCGCCTTGTCATCCCCCTGAGTCGGGCGACGGTGGTCGCCATGAGTCTATTTACCTTTCTATTCGTATGGAATGATTTCTTGTGGCCGTTGCTCGTGGCCAACGACGAGCAGATGCGGGTGATCCAGGTAGGCTTGCAGGTGTTTTCGGGCCAATACCTGACCGAATGGACCTATATGATGGCCGGTACAGTCACGGCAACATTTTTGCCGGTGGTGTTCTTTTTCCTGGCGCAGAAACAGTTTATCTCGGGCTTGACCAACTCAGGCCTCAAAGGTTGATTAGCTGTAAGAGGGCGAAGATGATGACAGACGCGCAATACCCGGCGTGGGTACAAGACGCAATCTTCTACCAGATCTTTCCGGAGCGTTTTGCCAACGGTGATGGTAGCAACGATCCGCCGAATGTCGTGACGTGGGATGCCATACCGCGGCGCGAGAGCTTTTATGGCGGTGATTTGCAGGGTGTGTTGGATCATCTACCTTTTCTTGAGGACCTTGGCGTCACGGCGCTATACCTGACGCCGGTATTCGCGGCGGGCACCAACCATAAATATGATACGAGTGACTACCTGTCCATCGACGCGGCATTCGGAACGACAGATTTGCTGCGCTCGTTGGTTGCCGCCTGCCATCGGCGCGGCATACGCGTCGTTTTGGATGCCGTTTTCAATCATTGCGGGGATGGTTTCTGGGCCTTCAAAGATGTGGTCGTCAATGGCGCTACCTCGCCGTACGCCGACTGGTTTCAGTCTGCGTCATACCCGATTCAGTCAGATCCGCCATCCTACCAGACGTGTGGTGGAGCGGCTTTTCTGCCCAAACTCAATTTGACCAACCGTGAGGTGCGTGACTACTTGCTGCATGTCACACGATATTGGATCGAGATGTGTGACATCGACGGCTGGCGGCTGGATGTACCGTGGAAGGCGCCCATGGATTTCTGGCGTGAGTTCCGGACGGCGGTCAAGGCCTTGAAACCCGACGCCTATATTGTCGGCGAAACGTGGCGCGATACGGCAAACTGGCTTCAGGGTGACACCTGTGACGGAGTGATGAACTATCCGCTGCGCGAGTGTATCTTGGACTATTGTGTGCGCGATACCATGGATGCTGAAGATTTCGACCATTTTTCCACACGCCTGCGTACTGTCCATGGCCACGCGGATCACGTTGGGTTGAATCTGCTTGGCAGCCATGATACGCCGCGCTTGCTCACCCTGTGCGCGGGCGACGTAAGACGCGCAACGTTGTCGATCTCCCTGCAGTTTACGCTCCCCGGTGCACCGATGGTCTATTATGGCGACGAGATCGGCTTGACTGGTGACAATGACCCTGACTGCCGTCGGACGATGCCATGGGACGCCGCGCGCTGGAACCAGGCGCTGTACACGACGTATCGTACCTTGATTCATGCACGGCGCACGCATGTGGCATTGCGACGCGGTGAGGTGGAGCCGCTACATGTGTTCAATGGCGTGTACGCCTTCCGGCGTGCCTTTGCGGACGATGAAGTGATCGTGGTGGTGAACCCGCGCCAGGCGTTGCAGGGTGTGAAGATTGCCCATGGCAACCGCACGCCGCCCAATAGGGTCAGGCGCTGGCAAGATCTTCTGTCGGGTCACATTGTGGACGCGTATCCCGGCCCTGTTGAGGATGCGATTGACGGGCATCTGCTATTTGAACTTCTGCCGGCCCAAAGCGTATTTGTGCTGGTTCCTGTATTGTGACATTTTGGCCTTGTCAGACTCGTACAGATGGATATCTCCAATGCCCAAGGTAACGATCTCTGAACTCGCACGACGCGCTGGTGTTTCCAAGACCGCGGTCTCGTTTGCCTTTAACAGCCCCGCCCGTCTATCGGCAGCGACTGCCAAGAACATCCTTGCCATCGCTGAAGAACTGGGCTATACGCCGAGCCCGGTAGCGCGCAGCATGAACACCGGGCGCACCGGCACGATCGGTGTGCTGATGCCGCAGCCGATCCCGGAGATCATTCGGAACCCGTTTCTACCGGAGTTTCTGGAAGGGGTTGGCGAGATATGTACGCAGGCCAAACTCTCGTTGATGCTAGTGCCCCCGATGGAAGGGAGCATGCGCCGTGCGATCACCAATGCGGCTGTAGACGGCTTTCTCACGCTAGGGCTTGAAGAGTTCAAGTCGACGATGGTTGTACTGCGCCAACGTGGCGTGCCCTACGTTACGGTGGACAGCGATCCGATCGACGGTGTTCCGGGTGTGAACATCGATGATGAAGGGGGGGCGCGGGCGGTTATGCGTCACGTCCTCGCCGCCGGCCATCGCGAGATCGTGATCGTGGCCATTCGCTCGGGCAAGAATGCCCATTACCAGGAGTACGCCGGCACCCTGCGTGATCGTGTGAACGGCTACTTGGTGGCGCTAGCCGAATATGGCGCCGCAATCGACGGGCGCCGTGTGCGTCTGCTTGAGGCGCCCTCGACGGAACAAGGGGGCCGCGAAGCTATGGGCAGGATTCTCAAGGCACGGCGCAAACCAACGGCAATCGTGACGATGAGTGACATCATCGCCATCGGCGCCATGCGAACAGCGCTTGAAGCGGGTCTGCGCTTGCCTGAGGACCTTTCGTTTGCGGGCTTTGACGACATTCCACTGGCGGCTTGGGTTAGCCCCGCCTTGACCACCGTTGCCCAGCCTGCTTGTCGCAAAGGACAGTTGGCGGCAGAACTGCTGCTGAAGATCTTTGAAGGCAAGAGCGACCTGACGCATCATCTGCTGCCGGCTGAGTTGGTGGTGCGTGCGTCGGTCGTTAGCGTTCCTTAGGCGAGTCTAGACTGCAGCAGTTGTTTTATTTCCAGAGTGGCTTTTCTCTTGTCGGCGTGTCCCGTGATAAAACTGCCGACGACCACAATGTCTGGGTGGTAGGCGAGTGCTTTGCGCAAGGTGTCCGGTTTGATGCCTCCGGCTACGGCGATTTGGGCTTCTTTGCGGACCATCTCGACCAGGCGTAGTTCCTCCAACGGACTCTGTCCATGGCTCTGCACATCAAACGCGGTATGCACACAAATATGATCGACGCCGAGTATCTCTAGTTCGCCCACGCGCTTTCGTACATCACTCACCGCTATCAGATCCACCATGATTTGCTTCCCACAGTTGCGGGCCGCGTGGATGGCGCCTTGGATGGTTACGTCGTGGGCGAGACCAAGTACGGTGACGATATCGGCGCCGGCATCGAAGCCGATTTGAGCCTCGAGTTCGCCGGCATCCGCAATTTTGAGGTCGGCCAATATCGTAGCGGTTGGATAGCTCCGTCTGATTTCTCTTACAAACTTCATCCCTTCCTGCAGGATGAGAGGGGTGCCGATTTCCACAATGTCAATCAGATCGATTACCTCGGCCAGGAGTGTTTTTACCGCCTGGACATCTAACAAATCGATTGCAAGCTGAAGTTTCATTATTTCCCTCTTCGTGACCAAGGTGTCGATACCACCTTGGTTCTTGCCAAGGGGTGGACATGGTGGGTGCGGCGCTACAACAAACCGCGCAGACGCGCCGTAGCGGCGGCGGTAATCGGCTCACCATGCCCAAAGGCCAGAATGGCCGCATCATAGGCGGCCAACGTGCGCAGCGTGGCTGCGTGTTGGGGGTGGTTAAGAACAAAGCCCGGCCAGCCTGCCATGAACTTGGGTGACGTCACGACGGCGTCGCCGCAGAACAGGATGCGCGGCCCCGGCAACCAGAAGGCCAGGTGCCCCGGCGTATGTCCAGGCGCGTGGATGACCTCGAGCGACCCGATGCGCTCCCCACCCTCTACGTGGCGGTCCACCTTGCACGGCACATGCTTGGAAAGATTCAAGTTATTGGCAACCTGGAAGTGATAGGTCACCCGTGGGTCCTGTGGCCACCACGACACCTGCTGTGGCGCGCGTTCGCCGGCGATGATATCTGCCTCCCAGGCATGGCTGTAGACGGTGGCGCCGCTCAAGCGTTTAAGCGTGGCCAGCCCGCCGAGGTGTGAACGATGGGCGTGCGTGAGAACGATGTGCTTGAGGTCTGTGATCGTGAGGCCAAGCGCACGAATCTCGTCAAAGATGACGCGCGCGTTGGCATCAAACAACGTGTCGATTAGCGTCAGCCCGTCGCCGTCGTCAATCAGGAAGGCGTGCGAGGCAAAGCCTTTGGCAATGCCAAGACTGTAAACACCCGGTGCTAGTTGCATAGCAACGACTCCCTTCTGGGTTAAATCTGCTTGGCCGTCTCAGGCCAGCGGCCATGGTGCAAATGCATTGCTCACCTTGCTCAGGAATGGCTGTAACCCTGGGAAGTGGCGCAGCAGCACGGTCGACATCGTGTTGTCGGCGATCCAGCGCATCCCCTCTGGCGTATAGACTTCCGGCGTGAAGTCCGTGGTGAAGAAGCGGTCGCTTTTCAGCCGCCGGGATGCCATGAGGATAAAGATGCGAAAGGCCGTGTCGCTAAAGCCAAAGCCCGGCGGCGGCGTTTCGGCATAGAGACCGACCATCAGATCGACGTCTTCGATCTTGCCGTCGTAGACGTTACGCAGTTCCGCCGCCCAATGTGGGTTTGGGGTGATCTCTTCAAACGAGCGCGCGGGCGGGCGGTGCAGGAGTTGCCGGAACTGATTGTAGCGTGGCACGCCGCGCTCGCGGTCGCGCAGCAGGTCGATGGTCGCCAGGTCCACCACGCGTTCGCCATCGCCCTTGGCCAGCGTCTGCAGAAAGCGCGGGAAGTTGTGCAGCGTAATGGCGCCGGGATGAACGGTGCCAAATGAATAGAGGCAATCGAGCATCCCCAACTCGTCCACGCGCGCACGCGCCTGGGTGAATGCCACGGCGTCGAAGGTGCAGGTACGCCGTACGGCATTGTCGCGCGCCGAGCGGAATGCATAGTCGTCGGGGATGAGCGGGTGCATACGATAGACGGCGGTGAACTCCTCGGTCAGCGCGTAGAGGGCACCCTGATGGTCGGTGGCTGAGCCGAGGATGCCGCTGATCACGTCACTTTTGGAGATATGCCCCACACGGCGGGCGATCTCTTCGCCGGCGATTCCCCACCAGTTGCTGCGCATGGCCAGGTTGAGCGCCTTCGTGCCCAGGATGCCAGGCGTCCACTCCACGGTGTGAATCTTGGCCATGAGCGCAACGTTGATCAGGCGTGCGTGATCGAAGAGGGTGTCGTCGGACCAGCGTGGATAGGCGGCGCGCAAGCGCTCGCAGATGGCGTTGTGTTCGAGCGTGAAGAGCGTGTGCATGAGGCTGAGGCCGAGCCACCAGTTGCCCGTCACCCCGCTGATCTCGCTGCCCGTCGCGGGATCGGTCGGCAGCAACCCATTCGCCGTGACACGCAGCTTGCCCTCCTCGCCACTGCGCACCTGGCGCTGTAGCGCCAGGCTGGCCCCATAGAGCTGCGATCCATCCCACCAATGGGTCTCCGTATTGATGAAGGTCGGGGGCCGGTTGGCGTCAGCCCGGACGCGCGTCGCGTCGGGCTGGGTGCGTGGCACGCGCATGGGATGTTCCGGCCACGGGTCGTCTGCCCCCAGCGGCACCTCGATCAGGTGCTCCTTGTCGTTTTTGCCGTGCGAGAGCCAGTCATGCAGTTGGAACTGCAGCCAAGCTGCCGCCAACAAGTTCAGCGTCGTCGCCGGCTGGAATTGATGGCGCGTGAGCAATGCCTGGCTCACCAGGCGTGGGTTGGGTGTCAGCAGTCGGCGTTCATCGGGACCGACTGCGCCGGGCGCGAAGTTGCGACCAAAGCGCGTGCCGGCGCTGCCCATCTGCGGCACCGTGAGGTCGTTATACGTGCCGTCGGGCGAACGTGCAGCCAGGAAACGTCGATCAGCCGGTCGTTCGACATCAGGATCGACGGTGGGCAGCGTTTGGGTGTCGTGCAGATTGCGTGCCCGCAAAAGGGCGCGCATGCCCGCAAAATTGAAGAGGGCCAGTGGAAGGGGCAGTTTCCACCAGTCAATGGCCAGGTTGATGCGCTCCGTTGCCAGCAGCCATTGCTGGCGAATCCATGGTTGGAGACTTCGGGCTTGTGGTGCGCGGCGCCACCAAAGCAATAGGGCTACGCTGCCGGCCACGACAAGCAGAAACCGGCGCCGGCGCCCGCGATGAACAGGTGTGGGATGCGACACGTTGATCTCCTTGGTGTCAGACGAACTAGCACAAACCTGCAGGTGATCAGGGGAAGGATTATGGGCAAAATGAGGGCAAATGTCAAACAGCAATTTGCATGCCGTCTGTGGTAATAGGGAAAGTCAGTCAGTTGGTGAGTCCATACGCCGCGAAGTGAGAACCGAAAATGATTGTAACTACTTACAGCCACATCACCGTTGATCAAGAAGGTGTCCCCAGTATTTCTGGATCTACGATGAAGGTCGTTGAGTTGATTCTGGATAGCAAGGCATATGGTTGGAGCAAGGAGGAGTTGCATTTCCAGCATCCATATTTGACGATGGGACAGATGTACATAGACCATCGCATGTGTTTTTGTGCCATCCACGCCAGACTTTAGGCCAACCCATGTTGCGCTAGAAAAGCGTCGGCGTCGGCGCGCTGGGGGAAGGAGACTTGGGTTCCGATCCGGGTCACCGACCAAGCCGCCACCGCATTGGCCCGGCGAATTGCCGCACCCATCGGCAGCCCTTCTCCCAAAAACACCGCCAGGCTGCCAATAAAGGCGTCGCCGGCTCCCGTGGGATCCACCGCGTTGACGTGTAGGGCAGGAAAATGCTCGACGGTGGTGCTGTCCACCAGCAATACGCCCCGTTCGCCCAAGGTCAGGATCACCGTTTGCGGCCCGCGTGCCAGCAGTGCCCGCGCTGCGCTTTCGGCCTCAGCCGGCGTGTGCACCGGCATGCCCGTAAGCAGTGCCGTTTCCGTTTCATTCGGCGCGCAGATATCGGCAAGTTGTAGCAGTTCGTCGGGAAGAGCAGCGGCCGGTGCAGGGTTGAGGATCGTGCGCACGTTGCCGGACTTGGCGACGCGAAAGGCCTCGAGGGTGGTCTCGATCGGCACTTCCAACTGGCAAACCAGGAGATCGGCGGCCAGGATCACGGCGCGCGCGGCCTGGACATCGGCTGGCGAAAGACCGTCATTGGCGCCGGGAATGATCACGATGAAGTTCTGGGCGTTGTCGTTGACAAAGATCGGCGCCACGCCGGACGCGCGCGTCTCGTCAAACAGGACGTAGGTGGTGTCTATCCCCTGCGCACGATAGTTCTTGAGCGTGTCTTCACCAAACACATCGCGGCCGACCTTGGTCACCATCGTGACCTGCGCGCCAAGCTTGGCGGCCATGACGGCCTGGTTGGCGCCCTTGCCCCCGTAGCCCAGGTGGAATGAATGGCCGATCATCGTCTCGCCCAGCACCGGCAAGCGCGGGACTTTGGAGATCAGGTCGATATTGGAACTGCCGACGACGCAGATTTTGGGTGTACGAGTGGTCATGATGGCTCACCTTTTCCGTGTTGGTTGACGCTTTATCGTGCGGATTGAGGCTCACGCAGCCGTTGGTTGAACTCGATCTTCTCGCCGGAAGGCCCACGGATCGCGAAGTATCTGACGCCCCACGCAAAGAACGGCAGCCACACCGGCGCCGGCTCGATTGGCGCAAGGCCGGCGGCCTGGACATCGGCAAAGGCCTGATCGATATCGATTACGTCGAACGCGATGTGGTCGATATGCCCGTCGCTGCGTGCGGCGATATCAGCCAGAGCGGCGCCGGGTAACTGGTAAAGCTCGAAGACAACCCCGGCGCGTTCCAGGAACGCCACCGCGATTTCGCCGCCGGGTTCACCAAAGGTAGTCTCAAAGAGTAACTCGCAGCTAAGCACTTCGCGATACCAGCGCTTGGCTGCAGCCAGGTCGACTACGGGAATGCCCAGGTGTTGGGCGCCGCGCAGATTGCCTTCCAGAAACATGGGTAGCCCCTTTGCGCGCTAGACTTTTTGGCTCTTGTTGCGCTGGTCGAGAAACACCACGCCGATGATCAGGGCGCCGATCACGATCTCCAGGATGAAGGGGTTGACGCCGAGCAGGTTGCCGCCGTTGCGCAGCAACTGCATGATGATGGCGCCCAGTACAGTGCCAAAAACCGAGCCTTCGGCGCCGGAGAGGCTGGCGCCGCCGATCACGGCCGCGGCAATCGCCTCCAGTTCATAGCCTTGACCAGCCGTCGGCACGCCGTTGGCGATGCGGGAAATGAACAGGATGCCGGCGACACCGGCAAAGAAGGAGCAAAGCGCATAGACGCCGATCGTGACCCGCCCGACGCTGATACCGCTTAACCGGGCCGCTTCCTTGTTACTGCCAATCGTATAGACGTTGCGTCCAAACACCGTCCATTTCGTGATCACGAAGGCAATCAGTGCAATGAACACCCAGATCCAGATCATCGAGGGGATGCCGAAAAATACAGCTTGTGAAAATGCCGTAAATGCTTTGGGCAGCCCCGCCACCATGGCTGCGCTGGAAATCAACATGATCATGCCGCGGACGATGGTCATTGTGCCGAGTGTGGCAATGAAGGGGGGCACTTTGCCTTTGAAGATGACCACGCCGTTGATCGCTCCAATCAGCGCACTCGCAATCAGGGCGACAGCGATTGAGACCGTGGTATCCACGCCGCTGCGCATGAGCAACGCCGCAATCATACCGGAGAGACCGACAACGGCACCGACGGATAGGTCGATGCCGCCGGAAATAATCACAAAGGTCATGCCCAACGCTACGATACCGTTGATCGATGTCTGTCTGCCCACGTTGGTGAGATTTTTCCAGGTCAGGAAGGTCTCGCTGGCAAACGACAAGAAAATAAAGAGCGCAACCAGGATCAGGATCAAAGAGCCTTCGGAGAGCAGCTTGGATTTCGACGCTCTGGAGAATGCCTGACCTATTTTGTTCGTTGTTGTCGTTGTTTCACGCATGATCATTCCTCACATGCTGGTGTGCGCAGTGTCGATCTTGAGGGCGGTCGCATATTTTAGCAATAGCTCATCGTTGAACTGCTCGCGTTCTACTACACCCATCTGGCGTCCTTCGCGCAGGACGACGATCCGATCCGAGATGCCCATGATCTCGGGCAGATAGGAGGAGACGATGATAATGGCGTTGCCCTGCTTGACCAGTTCTTCAAATAACTTGTAAATCTCGGCCTTGGCACCGACGTCGACGCCCACGGTCGGTTCATCGAAAATGAAGATCCTGCTGCCGCGGTTGAGCCAGCGGCCGATTACGACCTTTTGTTGGTTGCCGCCGGACAGGTTGCCAACTTTCTGATTGATGCTGGGCGTCTTGATACTCAGACTATCCACATAGCGGTTGGCCACGGCCTTCTCTTTGGCCAGACTGATAAAGCCACTCTTGGCGATGGGTGTGTAGTTGCCCATATTGATGTTCTGCATGACCGGGAGGACCATCGCCAAGCCTTGTTGCTTCCGATCCTCGGTCAACAGCCCAAACCCATTCTTGATCGCGTCCGATGGACTCTGCGGAATGTAGAGGCTGCCGTTCAGCAGGATTTCGCCGGCATCAAATTCGTCGGCCCCAAAGATGCAGCGCATGACGTCGGTACGGCCCGATCCGATCAGGCCAAAAAAGCCGAGGATCTCGCCCTTGCGGAGCTGAAAATTGACATCCTGAAACACGCCCTTGCGGGTCAGCCCTTTGACTTCGAGCACAAGATCGGTAGGCTGGGTGTGACCAATGCCATACATGTCTTCCATTTTGCGGCCAACCATCAAGGACACCAGTTCATCATGATGAGTGTCACTGACAGGCATGCTCTTGACGAATTTGCCGTCCTTGAGCACAGTCACCGTATCGCAGATCGAGAAGATTTCTTCCATACGATGCGAGATGTAGATGATGGCGACGCCGTTGGTCTTTAGCTTGGCAATCAAGTCAAATAGTTCTTTGGTCTCTTCATTGGCCAACAGCGCCGTAGGTTCGTCAAAAACGATCAGGCGGGCATTGGCGTGCACGACTTTGGCAATGGTGATCATTTCCTGTTGGCCGACCGTGAGATCCTTGATCAGCAATTTGGGATTCACGTGAATGTCAAGCTCGCTGCAGATGGCTGTGGTCTGGGCATACACACTTTTCCAATCGACAAGACCCGCCTTGGTCGGTAGCTTGCCCAAGAAAAAGTTCTCGCCCACGGAGAGATGCCGCGCAAGGGTGACGTCTTGATAGACAGCGCCCAACCCTAATGCCTTCGCATGGATCGGGTCCTTGATGTCGACCTGTTTGCCGTCGATATAGATCTCGCCTTCGTCGTTGGTATAGGCACCCATCAGGATCTTGATCAGCGTGGATTTGCCTGCGCCGTTTTCGCCGACGATCGCGTGGACTTCGCCGGCATGGACTGACAACTGCACGCCATCCAGGGCCTTTACACCCGGAAACGATTTGGAGATATTGACCATCCGGACAATTTCTGGACCGAAATTGTTGTCCATCATTCTACCTCTCAACAGCAGGCATCGGGGGATCCTGAAAATCCCCCGATGCCTGGATAATCCTGCTTAGTCGTGTCTACACACTGACTCAGTAGCTAGCGCCTTCTACCTTCTTGCTGAACGGATCGAGCAGGCCCTTGACATCTTCTGCGTCCATGTTTTCCTTCGTGACGGCCACCGCGCCGGTGTCCACGTAGGCGGGCAACTCTTCGCCGGCAATCGCCTTCAGACACGATTCGACGCCCTTGTAGCCCATGCCAAACGGATCCTGGAGGATCAGCGCAACGAGCACGCCGTCTTTGATCGCCTGGACTTCTTCTGGGTCGGAGTCAAAAGCCACGCCCACGATCTTGTCTTGGGCATTGGCTTCGATAATCGCGCGTGCAGCGCCGTCACCGGTGTGATTGTTGTCAGCAAAGATGCCGATCATGTCCGGGTTGGCAGCCATGAGATCCTGGGCAATGCCCAGCGCCTTGACGATGTCGTTGTCCGTGTACTTGGTCTCGAGGACTTCGACGTCGGGCGCCAGTTCCTTCATCTTTTCGGTGAAGCCTTGGTCGCGATTGACGAGCACTTGCACGCCGGCCATCGCCGAGATCAGGGCCACTTTGCCCTTTAATTCTACACCCCTTGCCGTCAATGCTTCAACCATCTTTTCTGCTGCCAAGGCGCCGCCCTTGAGGTTGTCGGTGGCCAGGAACGTATTGACCTTGTCTGTATTGACCTTGTTGTCAATCATGACGAACTTGGTGCCCGCGGCAACTGCATTCTCGATGGCCGCCACAGGAGCATCCGAGCTTGTCGACGCCATGACGATACACGCCGGGTTCTTGGCAATCACATCTTCCAGAATGGCGATCTGCTTGTCGATGTCCGCCTCGGATTTGGGTCCGTAGAGCGTGACCTGGACCTTGCCCGGGTTTTCAAGCTCATAGTTCTTCGCCCCTACCCAGACATACTGCCAGAAGTCCGAGTCGGTCGCCTTGATGATGACCGGAATCTGTACGGCGCCGGCGGCAGCTTCGGCTGGGGCGGCTTCTGTGGCGGCTACTTCGGCCGGTGCAGCGGCCGGTGCAGCGGCCGGTGCGGCGGCCGGTGCCGCTGGCGCACAGGCCGCCAGAACACTGATGACAACCAGCATTGCGAGAACAGTTAGAATCTTGCTCTTCATGTGATCTCTCCCTCGGAAAAAATGGCTATACACCAATGGGGCGCACTCGGTGTGCGCTTCGGTGCATAGAAACTAAACATGCTACGGTGACCGTTTCTACCCACTCTGTTGTCGAACTGATTTGCCCTTGGGGCCGCTTGGGGCGCCGAAATCAAGATGGCACGATGACATGGTCTGATGCCCTTATCTTGTCATCCTGTAATGACAAGATAGCATCACATGAACAGGCTGTCAAGTACCAGTTGCCAAGATTCTCGCGCACGCCGATCCCAAACGGATCACCCCTGTTCACCGCGCGTCTGCCGCACAATGGCACGCGCTTCGGCGGCCAGGCGCGTCACTTCGGCGAAATTTCCGCTGGCAATCAGCTTGCCTTCGACCATCCAACTTCCACCTACGGCGTGCACCGATGGCAAGCTGAGGTATTCGGCGAGGTTCTTGGCACTGACACCGCCGGTAGGCATGAACTTGACCCCACCAAACGGGGCGCTGAGCGCCTTGAGCGTGGCGATGCCGCCATACGCCTCGGCCGGGAAAAACTTCAGGATGTTGAGGCCCTTGTCAAGCGCGACCATGAGTTCGGTCGGGGTCACCACGCCAGGGATCACGGGCACCCCCCGGTGCAGGCACCAATCGACCACCGCCGGGCTAAAGCCGGGCGACACGATGAAGCGCGCCCCGGCGTCGACGGCCAACTCGGCTTGTTCGACGGTCAAGACCGTGCCGGCGCCTAAAAGCAGATCCGGGCAGGCATTGGCCAACAGGCCGATCGCTTCGGCGGCAGCGGCGGTGCGGAAAGTAATCTCGGCACAGGGCAGCCCGCCGGCGATCAAGGCTTGTCCCAAGGGCACGGCGTCGGCCGCGCGGTCAAGCTTGACCACGGGCACCAGGCCAATCTGCCCCAGCATGGCGATCACGTGCGTCATCTCACTCTCCTGTTTCTTGTGCAAACACTTCTGGGTTGACCACCCCCGCGGGGCGTTCGCCACGCAGCACGGCCAGCGCGTTCTCGGCGGCCAGCACCCCCATCCGTGTGGTTGTCTGGCCGGTGGCGGAGCCGATGTGCGGCGTGGCAATGAAGTTGTCCAGCGCGACGAGTCCGCTGGGTTCCGGTGGCTCCTTGGCAAAGACATCGCAGGCGGCGCCGGCGATGTCTTTGTTGACCAGGGCGTCGTACAGCGCCGCTTCGTCGATCAGACCGCCGCGCGCCGTGTTGATGACGTAGGCGCCAGGTTTCATGCGGGCAAGCGCGCGCGCGTCGATCAGATTGCGCGTTTCGTGGGTCAGGGGAAGGTGCAGACTGACGGCATCGCTTGCCGCCAGCAGATCTTCCAGGTCACAGCGCTCGACGGCAAGACCCACGAAACTCTCCGGGGGGAGCATCGGGTCATAGGCCAGGATGCGCATGCCAAGTGCTGACGCGCGCTGCGCCACTTCACGGCCGATGCGACCGAGACCGACGATGCCCATCGTGGCGCCGGACAATTCCATCCCCTGCACGCGGTTCCATTTACCTTGCTTGGCAACGCGGTCGTGATACGGAATGCTGCGCGCCAGGGCCAGCAGCAAGGCGATGGCAAGTTCGGCCACGGCCACGCTGTTGGCGCCAGGCGTGATGGTCACGACGACGCCATGGCGCGTGGCGGCAGGTACGTCGACCGCGTCCACCCCTACGCCAAAGCGTGAGATGACGCGCAGGCGGTTGGCGGCCGCAAAGACCTCTTCGGTGACGGCGTCGAGGCCCAAGATGGCGCCGTCGACGTCTCCGATCCAGCGCACCAGTTCGGCCGCCGCCAGCGGGTGTTCGTTGGGGCATTCGACCAGTTCGTAGCCGGCCTCGCGCAACATTTGCTTGTGCGGCCCCTCGCTCTTGCGGAACGAGCGTGCTGTGATCAGTATCTTGGGGTGGGTCATAGATAATCCCGGACTTGCGTCAGCGAATACTCTCGGCAATCGTCTCCAGCCGTTTGAAGAGTGCGTCGTCCAGCGTGATGTCGTAAACCTGGGCAATCACCTGTGTCCAACCGTGCACGAAGTAGAGCCAGCCATCTTCCACATGCAGGGCGCGTGTGGCCTTTTGCGCCAGCGCCTGGTGCATGAACTCCAGTTCACCGCGATAGTTGAATTCCCAAGCGATGCCATTGAGCGGGAACAGGCCGGCATTCGTGATGGGCGAGCCGGGAAGGTCCTTGCCCATGCCGGTGGCATTGATCACGATACTGCCCGGCGCCATTGAACTCATGACGGCGTCGTTGCGTTGCGGGTCCTGGTTGCAGATGTATTCGAACGCAATATCGCTGTTCAGTCCCTCCACCATCTTTTGTAGATGGTCGAGGCGTCCCTGCGAGCGGTTGATGACGGTGAAGCGCTTGGGCCTGTCGGCCTGGTTGGGTTTGTTGATCAAGTGCAATGCCGTCGCGACCGCTGATCCGCCGGCGCCAAAGCAGAGCACATCGCCGCCCGTGCGCGCAAAGTAACCCTCACCCACGACTGCATCCAGGCTAAGACCGGAGGTGATCGGGTCTTTGGCGTGGCCTTCCAGCCGCCCGTCGCGTTTGGAAATCGAAGAGACCTCGCCGCACAGCACGGCATACGGGTCGAGGTAGTCAAACATGTCACGCGCGGCGTTGAGCAAGTCGATCTTATGTGTCGTGACCAGCCCGCCCAGCGAGAGCGGATCATATTTGATCTGCGCCACCGCCTGGCGATAGGCATCTGCGCTGTCGTGCTGCTTGAGGTCCACGCCCTCGAAGACGACCTCAGGTCTGCCAAGTTCCTTGGTCCACAGCGGGAAAAGCCGCATCATGGCCGATTTGCCGGTGGTTACCCCAATGAAGTAGAAGGTGGGCGCCTGTTTGGTGACGATGGGATAGGCAGACGATGGTGATGCTGTAGGCATGTGAATGGTTCTCCTAGAATCCTACCGTTGTTCCGGCGGCATCCACCGCGGATTATCCACGACCGCCGGCTGGCCGGCCTGTGCGACGACGAGTTTGCGGAAGCCTTGCTTCTCGATGCTGCCATAGTCGTGGCCGGCGTGGCCGGGATAGACAAAGAAGGTGACCAGGTCCGCGCTGGGGTGGGTGTTTATCGAACGGTGCGCCCACCGTGGTGCGACATAGAGGACGGTGCCGGGACGCAACGCGGCCACCCTCCATTCGCCTTCTGGGTTTTCCATCACCATAAAACCCTCTCCCGCCAGGCAATGGTAGACCTCGGCCGTCTCCAGCACAGCATGAAAATGGCCCTTCGTCATGAAGTACTCGTCGCCCACATTGCCGGGATGCACGATGGATGTGCCCGACAGCAGTTCACCGGAGGAATGGGGACGCACGATCTCGTAGACCTCGTAGAGCAAGCTGTCTTCCTGTGCCAGCATGGCGGTGTAGGCCTGTTGATCGGCATACTGGCCGCGCATGGAAGAGAGCGTGCGCACGATGTGGTTGTCATAGGGTTGAGGGATGCCCGGTGGAAACTTCAGTTCAAAAGTAAACGGATTTTGGTTCATTATGTTTATTCCTTAGAATTCCGCCAATTCGTCAAAGAGCGGTTCGAAGGCAGCGTAGGCCCGGTTGAAGACCGCATACAGTCGATCGTAGACCGGCTTGTGGGCCGCGTTCGGCAAGGTTGTGTCGACGATCGGTGTCAGTTTCTCGGCAATCGTGAAATCTGCAAAAATGCCGACACCGACGCCCCCGGCAATGGCCGCCCCCAGCGACGTTGCCTCTTCCAACAACCGGGGTCGGAGCACTGGCATGCCATAAATGTCGGCCATGATTTGCCGCCAGACCCGTCCGCGCGCGCCGCCGCCGATGACACGCATGGCGGTGACCTGGGTGTCCTGCTCCTGGAATGCCTCCAGGATGACACGCAGATTGAAGGTGATCCCTTCCAGCCCGGCGCGGATCATGTCGGCGCGGTTGTGTTTCATTGTCAGGCCGATAAAGCCGCCACGCGCCTTTGGGTTCCAGCGCGGGCTGCGCTCGCCCAGGAGGTACGGCAGGAACAGTAGGCCATTGGCCCCCGGCGGTGATTGTTCTGCTTGCAGGTTCATCAGTTCGTAGGGACTGAGGCCAAGTTCGGCGGCAGCTTCCTTCTCGGGCTGGCAGAAGTTGTCGCGCAGCCATTGATAGGATCCGCCTGCCGCTTGCATCGTTCCGCACGGGCTGAACATGCCAGGCACCAGATGCGCCCAGGTGAAGGTGCGCATGGTCGGATCCAGGACTGGCGTCTTGGTCGCCAGCGCGATCCAGGAAGATGAACCGATGTAGTTGTACGCACTGCCTTCGCGCACGACACCCGCGCCGGTCGCCGCGCAACAGCCGTCGCCGCCGCCGATGACCACGGGTGTACCCGCGGCCAGGCCCACGTCCTCGGCGACTTGTGTTGTGACCTCACCGACGACGTCGATGGACGCATGGAGTTCCGGAAGCACTGCACGATCCAGGCCAATCGCATCTAGGATCGGGTCCGACCAGTCGCCGGCTTGCAGATCAAGCAGGTTCATACCGGATGCGTCAGAATAGTCGGTGACGAAATTGCCGGTGAGGCGGGCGACTATAAAGTCCTTGGCGTGGAGGAACTTGTGCGTCTGGCGGAAGATGTCGGGTTGGTGATTGCGGATCCACAGGATCTTGGCGCCGGAGTAGGAAGAGCTGGCGCGGTGTCCCGTGATCCGGTACGCGCGCTCCATGCCGACGCCATCGATGATCGACTGGGCTTCCGGCACCGCCCGCATGTCGGCCCAAATCAAAGCGTTGCGCAATGGCCGTGCCTGGCGATCGACCGCAACGCAGCCCATCATCTGGCCGCTAAAGACGACGCAGGCGATCTCGGCGGGTGGCACTTTGGCCGAGTCAAGCAACTGGTGGGTAGAGACGCAGACTGCCTGCCACCAGTCTTCCGGGTTCTGTTCGACCCAGTTGACCCTGGGCAGTTCGGTGCCATACCCAAAAAATGAGCTGGCCAGCACCGTCCCTTCGCGGTCATAGAGCGATGCCTTGTCTCCGGTCGTGCCGAGATCATGCGCGAGAATGTATTGTCTTGTCATGTCAGCCCCTGATCATGCATGCGTTCCGCTATCTTGTTATCCTATCATCCTGTAATTACAGGGTAGCATTATGCGGAGGCGCTGTCAAGTCCTTAGCGTGGTTGGAGAATGAGGGGGAGATGCGTTTTCGATATGCGTGTGGGACAAACCGCGTGGGCCTTACCGCGCTGACTAGGGCACGCGAATGAGTTCGGCCTCAAAGCGCGAGCGATCGCCGCGGTGCAGCGCGTGGTAGTATTCGATCGGCGTGCCGTCCTCAAGATAGCTCACACTGTCCAACAGCATCAAGGGTGCGCCCACCCGGATTTGGAGCAGTTCGGCCTCCCGCTGGCTCGCCGGCACCGCTTCCATCGTGCGCCGTCCACGCGTGATGACAAGACCACACTGTTTCTCCATGAAGCCATAGAGGGACTGCTGGGTCAGGTCGGCCTGTAGAACCGCCGTACAGCGGGCATAGGGCAGGATCGTGGTGACGAGAACCATCGGCTCGTCTCTGACAAAGCGGAGGCGCTCGATTTCGATGACCGGTGTGCCGGGATCTAGTTGGAGTTCCCCAGCGATCTTGGCGCTGACCGGAACGAGTTGTTGTTTGAGCACGATGCTGACCGGTGGATTCCCGCGATCAGCCATGTCCTGGTAGAAACCGGTCAGCTTCTGCGCGAGTCCTTCCATGATCTTGGGTTCGGCCACAAAGGTGCCCTTGCCTTTGCTGCGGACGATCAAGCCCTCGTAGACCAGCTCCGTCAGTGCTTGCCGGATGACGGTGCGACTTACGTCGAAGACGGTGCACAACTCCGCCTCACCGGGAAGTTGATCGCCGCTCTTCCACTCACCACGTTCGATCCGCCCGCGCAGCGCTTCCTTGACCTGGGCATAATAGGGCACCGGGCTGTTGTGATCGACGGTCACAGGCCAGGCAGCTGAAGCTGAGATGGAGATCATAGTGTGTATTTGTTTCTTTGCCGATCAGAGAAGGGACATTGACTCGACATCTTGTCATCCTATCATGACATGTGAAGCGTAACACAGCATCTTTGCGATGTCAATACGAAATTCTCATCGTTACATAAAGCCCATAATGTGCATGGTCGGTTTACTGCAAGGAGACTGCAAGGTCGTTTGTCCTAAGAATGCCCAAAAACACTATTGACAGACGATCTGGAAAAGCGTATTATCGTCGGCACAACGCGATCGACCATTCTCGCCCTCGTCAACCCCCCTTTGTGCGACGGGAGGCACTTGCTGTAGTTTGAGTTCTCCACGTTCACTGTTTACGCGAACATCGATTTCCGTTCTTGCCGCAAACTGAGAAGTTCTGTTGATCGCCGGAATGTTTTTCCCCTGAACCCAGCGGCACTACGCTTTCTGTTCTTTCCGGAGGAGGTTTTCATGGCAGAAATGATCATTCCTGGCACCTTTATCGACGTACGATCCGAAGGGTTGATTTCGGCGGGTCGTGTGGCGACCGGGATCGTCGGCATGGTCGGCACGGCGTCGCGTGGGGCGGTCGGGCAGCCCGTTACGCTGGCGAGCTACGCCAACGCGCGCGACCTTTTCGGGCTGCCGGACAGCTACACGCGTCCCGAAGATGGCAGCCACCCCTTGACGCTGGTGCGGGCGCTGGAGCATCTCTATAACAACGGCGCATCGACGGTGGTCGCCGTGCGCGTGGCAGGGAGCAGCAAAGCCAACGCCACCTATGCGGTGCAGAATGCCAACGGCCAGTCCGTGGCGATCCTGGCGGCCAAGACGCCGGGGTCGTGGGGCAACAACATCCATATTGAGATCAAACCCTCTGAAGACGAATGCCGCGTCGATGGCGAGACGCATCTGACGGCCTTTGCTGCGCTGAACTACGGGGGCGTTGTACCCTCGGCCGAGAATCGGATCCGCCTGTTTCGCGGCATTACGCGTCGCAACGATACGCTTAATCTGGTCTACAAGCCGACGATCAAGAATGAAGAGGTCGTTCGTCTGCCGGCTCCGCCCACTTATCAACTGGCGCATACGCCGGTCGAAGCGATCAATGCCGTCAATGTGATTCGTGTGTTGAAAGCTAATGGCACGGAACAGGTCTTCGATGCAGGGGATATTCTGTACAACTCCGGCAATCCGCCGGCGGCCGGCGAGGTCAACATCAACACCGCTACCGGCGCCTTGACCTTTGGCACGGCGCCGGCCGCGCAGGACACGGTGGTCGCCACCTACGCCGCCGGTCATGCCGCACCCACCGCCGGCGAAGTCCTCGTCACCACATGGGATGGCGCGCTCACCTTTGCGGCGGGCGAAGCGCCAAACCAGGCGAATGGCGACCGCCTCGTTGCCGCCTATCTGGTCGATCGGGCGCGTTGCGCGCTGGTCACGCTCACCTACGAAGCATTGCGCGAAGCCTTCATCGCGCCCGACGGTCGCTTGCTGGTCGAACTGATCAACAACACATCCAATTTGGTCGAAGCGGCGGTCGACGCTACACATGGCGCCGATCGGCCACGCGACGGTATTGGCGCTTATTTCGGCACGGGCAGCAATACGCCGGGCAACAACGGCGCCGACGCTGGCCGCGACGAATACAGCGCTGGGTTGGAAAGCATCTCCAACATGCTGATCAACATTGTCGTGTTGGCGGGCCAAGACGTGAAACAGATGGGCAGCGTGTTGGAAGGGCATCTCAACGCCACGGCGCAGGTCGATTTCGAACGCATCGGCGTGATCGGCGCACCGGGTGCAACGCTGGCCCAGGCGCTTGGGCATACCGCCGCCAGCGACCGCATGGTCGTCGTCGCGCCCGGCCTGCTGTATCCCGATGGCACGCGTCTCCCGGCCGCCTATACCGCGGCGGCCGTCGCCGGATTGATCTCCTCCTTTTCGGTGCAGACCAGTCTGACCAACAAAGCGCTGACCATTCCTGGCCTGGATCTTGCCTTGAATCGGGGCGAGCAGGAGCAGGCGATCAAACGCAATTTACTCACCCTGGTCAACAAGAACGGCTTTCGTGTGATCAAGGGCGTCACAACGCAGGGCGAGGGACAGCCCTTTGCTGCCATTCCGACGCGACGTATCGTGGACTACGCCAAGTATGGCGTGCGTTCGGCTGCCAATCCCTACATCGGCCGCCTGAACAATTCGCGTGTGCGTGCTGCGTTGCAGGCGACCCTGGAGGCCTTCCTGACGCGCATGGTCGAAGATGAGGCGCTGACGGGGTTCGACCTGGAAGTGTCGGCCACGCGCGCGCAGGAGATTGCCGGCGAAGTCGCGGTGGTGATGACACTGCAACCCACCTTCAGCATCGACTTTATCAAAGTGACCATGAATCTACGCTAATACCGTTTTGGGAGGATACGATGGCAAATGATGTCTTTCGGGCGATCGACGCCTCGCTCGTGATCGGTGTGGATGATTCAAGCTCGCCGGAGGGCGCGACCGCCGACGGTCTGGTTGCGCAGTACGACCTCAGCAATGCCGTGGGCCGTCTGCGCAACGTGCAGGTCACGGTCAGCAGCGATGTCAAGCCCTTCTACGAGATTGGGCGGCGCTACCCGACGCACTTGCGTCCAGGTGTCGTCCGCATCAACGGCACTGCCGATCGCGCGCATGTCAATGGCGCGCTCTTGCGGCTGTTGTTGGGCGATGGTGCGGTTAGCCCGCCTTCTGCCCCCAACTTTGTGCAGCCTTCTTTTAATATCATCACGTCACTAACCAACCCGGCGCGCCCCGACCAGTTTACAAAGGTAACGATCTTTGGCGTCAAGTTCGATATCTGGAGCTATTCGATTCCAGCCGATGAGTTTGTGATGGAAGGCGTGAAGTTCCAGGCCATGCGTATCGCCTTCGAAGAGGGTTGATGGCAAGACTCCTAAACGCCGATGACTTGCTGACCGGCAGCCAGTCGTTTCACGAGGTGACGATTCCTGCATCGATCCTGAAGCCGGCGGCGACCAATGGCGCGGCTGATTCAGGTCATGTACGGATGCGCCCGCTGGACATTGCCGTATTGACCTTGATCTCGCGGGCAGCGCGCGAGGATGCCAGCCTGATTCCCCTCTTGATGATCAAAGAGGCGGTCGTGGAGCCGGCGCTTACGATCGATCAAATCCGGCAGATGCACGTCGGTCTGGTGCACTATCTGGTCAGCCAGGTCAACCGCATCTCCGGGCTGGATGCCAGCGGCGCCGTATTGGACGAAGCGGTGGATTCCCCGTTGGGACAGACGCACCTCCTGCTGGCCAAACACTTTGGCTGGACGCCGGAGCAGGTCAGCCAACTGACACCGGGGCAGGTGGCGGTTTATCTGGCGGGGATCGAGCGATTTTTGCAGACTGATCAGAGCAACCCATGAACGCAGTCGATGTGGCAGAACAATTGGTGACGATTGGGCGGCGGGTCCAACAGGTGGAGCGGCAACTGCGCCAGCCTGTGGTCGCGCTCGAAGCGTTCACGCAACTGGGGGAGTTGTGGGTGGACCCGGTTGCGCGATTGGCGGCCCTCGTTGCACCGCACATTCACCCGCCGCCGGCGCGTCGTCCACCGGCAGCACTGCGTCTGCCGGCTTCCGAACGCTTTGATTTCCTGCTGGATTCCCCGCGTGACGGGTCAGGGACGGCGCTACGCTCACCGGATGAGGGGGGCATGGATGTGCCACGCGACCGATTACGCCCGGCAGCAGCCAGGGAGCGTGATCTGGATCCGGGAGCGCCATTGCATGCCCCTGGCACGGTGGATACGCAGCACGCGCCAACAGGGGTACTTGTCGGCGGCGTGCGACTGACGCGCGATCGGTCATCCTTGTTGTCGCTGTTGCAGTCAAACATCCAGCCCACCGGCGCCCAGCCGTCGAGTCCGGCCGTCGTAGGCCGGCCGGCGCGACCGGTCGCCACAACCGAGCCCGGAGACGGCGCCGCCGGCAACCGCCCGGTCGCCGCCGCCGGCACGCCGCCCGTGCATTGGGCACCGCCGTGGACTGCAGACAATTCCAGCCTGGTGCCGACGCTCGCCGGGGACGAGCACAGCAGCCGTGTGGGCATGAGCGGTGGTGAGCCGCAGCGACAGGCGTTTGGCGATTATCCTGCGCTCAGCGCGCTCGATTCGCTTTCCCCCAGTGCCGGCGTTGTCGGGAGCGATCAGGGATGGGCCGGCGGCCATGAACCCCATGCAACCACTGCCCCATGGGTGCACCCAATGCGTGGCGACACGCGCCGTAGGGGCGCACCGCTAGCGGACATCGCAACCGAGCAGGATGCTTTTGATTTATGGTCGGGGGTCACGCCGGCGCTTTCCGTGGATGTCACGAACTGGGACGAACCAACGCCCGCCCCAGTACCGCTGAGTGCCCTGCAGATCGACCAGATCTTGGACGCGTTGGATGATCGGTTGGAATTGTTGATGTTGCGTGCGTATGGTGGGGCCGTATGAGTATTGAACTGGGCAGCACGACGCTAGCGCATCTCACGCGTGTCGATGTTCACGAAGCGACGCGCGTGGTTCGCCATGCCGTGCCGGGGATGAGTGGTGATCTCAGCCAGGTGTTGGGGCGCCCGTCGGTGACCGTGCGCTTCCAAGGCATTTTCTACGGTGCGTCGGCGGTGGATGAATTGGGTGAGTTGCGCACGGCGCATCTCGCCGGCGAACCCGTCGATTTTTTCACCGAGTCGGTGGGGGAAGGCTACTTTGCTCAGGTGCTGATCACCCGTTTGCAGGTGGCACAGCGCGCGGGTTATCCGGATCAATTCGACTTCGCCTGTGACGTGATGGAGTATATCGAGCCGCCCGCACCGGCGGTGAGCGACCCCTTTGGCGCACTGGATGCGGGGCTGCTCGACGAGGCCACGGGCTTCATGGACGACGTGCAGAACGCGTTGGACGAAGTCTCCGGCCTGGTCGACCTGATCGCCAATGCCCCGTCCTTTGGGGACCCAACCACGCACCTGCCGCAAATGCTCGAGGCGTTCCAGAGCCTGGCACAGGGTGGTTCGGGTACGTTGACCAATATTCGAGATCTGTTCTGAGCCATGTCCATTCTCGATCGCTTGCCCGATCTGTCGGTTACAGCCAACTCCAGCGTCCGCTTGCAGGCGGATCTGGGGACGCTGCTGGGCGCACTCAACGCGCTTGACCCCAGCGCCGGCAACTCGCCGCTTGCCGGCCTCTTCACCGTCTTTGGCGAACTGAATACGCGCCTCGATATCGACACCCAGCCGTTGACCGGCGGCTTGGCCAACGCCGTTCAGGCGATTCAGAACGCCCTGCCGGCCAACGCGTTTGCCTACGTCGAATCGATTGAAGACGCCTATCAGTCCGTCGCCGGTTTTCTGGATGACAGTGAGATCGCCCGCCAGGTCGCCGGTGGGAAAACACTCAACGAGGTCGCCCAGGCGGTCATCGCCGAGGCGTTGTCGCTCTTCGATACGCGCATCACCGGCCTGACCGGCAACTTAATTGATGGCGAGACGCTGGAAGAATTGCGGCGTGCCCTCGTCACGATTCAAGCCCTTGAGCAAGATTTTTCGGCGCATCAAGGCGACTTTTTGCCTTTCCTCTCCAATCATCTGATCGGCGTGGCGCCTGATCTGTTGGCTGTCCCCTTGGCGCATGTCAATGGCGCGCTTGCGGTGCTGTCGCCGTTGGCAGATGCGGCGATTGCCGCCAACCTCAACCCAGCGCGCCAGGCGGTCATCACCGCCTATCGCGGGCTGCTGGACGCCATCAACCAGCTCGATCCGGCGGATGCAGCGGGTTATGCGCAGATTAGCGCGCGTCTGGATCAGTTGGCGGTTGCCAATAGCTTGCTCTTTGCGGCCCTCGACACCCTCTACACGCAACTGGATGCCGGGATCGCTGCACATGCCTGGGACGCCATTTTCGCCACCTATGTGGCTCTCCTGGAAGCCATCGACATCGGTGAAGTGCCTACGGTGGACGATGTCGTGCGGCTGATGGAAGCGATGATCAGCGATCTACTGGCGCGCCTGATGATGGTCTTTGACGCCGACGATTTGAAGTCACGTGTCGAGGTGCTGAACCGTTCGATTCGTGATGCTGTGATTGGCTCGCCGATCGGACAGATCAAGCAGACAATCCAGGCGTTTTTGGAGCGCATCCGCCAGGCGATCGAAGAGGTGCCCACAGAAGATGTGCAGCGCGTGGTCGACGAAATGTTGGGCCGGGTACGCGATGCGATCGCACAACTGCACATCGACCAACTCCAGCAGGAGATCGAGCAGGCGTTTGCCGGCGTGGATGAGTTCGTCACCACAAGTCTCAACGACACGCTTCGCAACAATGTACAGACGGCGTTCGGGTTGCTGGCCAATCAGCTCAACAGCCTGCCCCTGGCCAATCTGCTCAACGACCTCAATGGCGCCCTCGCTCAATTGCAGGATCTGATCACCGAGCTTGAATCGGCGTTGCAGGGCGAACTTGACTCCCTGCAGCAGTTGCTGCAACAGGCGGAGGAACTCAGCTACAAACCCGTGAGCGACGCCGTGATTGGCGAGATCGATGACCTGAAGGCGCGACTCCAGGCTATCAATCCCAATGCGCTTTCCGATGCCGAGAAACTTGCGCTCACAGGGGCATTGGCGATCCTCGAAGCCATCGATCTAGAGACTCAGGTCATTGTGGGGTTGAAAACCGGCTATCACACTGCGGAAAACGAAGTCAAGGCAATCTTCAATCAAATCGTTGCTGCGTTGAATCAAGTGCGCGACAAGGTGGTTGTCTTCAATCCCACCGTCGTGTTGCAGCCGATCAACGGTGCGCTGGATCAGGCCAACAGCCTCTTGGACAAAGTAAACGCCCGCACCTTGCTAGGGCCGCTGTACGCACAAATCACCGCGATGGAGCGGATGGTGCAGGAGCTTGCGCCGGGTCGCCTGCTCGATCCATTGCAGCCGGCCTACAGCGACTTGCTTGGCTTGCTCAACCGCCTCGATCCGGCGCAATGGGTTGCGCCGCTCAACGATCTGTATGCACAGATTGATCGGCTGATCGATATCGTGGATATCACGCCCGTAATGGATGAACTGGACCGCAAACAGCGCGAACTGCTGGGCAAGGCGCGTGATGCCATCTTGTCGGCCTTTGACGGCTTCAATCTGCCGGCGCCGCTCGATGGCTTTCTGGACACGATGCGCCCGCTCCTGGAACTGGTTACCGAGGCGATCTTTGGCGACCCTGACACGCAACTCAAAGAGATCGGGCTGTCTATCCGTGACCGTGTCAACCTAGGTACCCTCTTTGTCCCCCTCGACCAGGCATTTCTGCGCGTGGTCTCCATGATCGAAACCGTGCCTGCCGCCGATCTCACGGGTGCGATGAACACCATCCGCCAGTCGGTCGGCATTGGGCTGGACGTACTGAACCCGCAGACGATGATTACCCAGATGCGTGCCGGCCACAGTCGCCTGCAGGAACTTGCGCCCGCCAATCTCCTCGGCCAAACGGTCAATCTGCTCGCCGTGAAAGCGATCTTCGAAGGCAAGGTCGCTGTGGCCCCGCCGGGTCGCACCGGCGATATCCTGACGGTCTCGGCCCGGTTCGATGCCGTTTTGGGCGTGGTGACGCCCACGGTGAGCGGCAGCCAATTTACACAACTGGTTGCGCGTCACGACCAGTTGCTCGATACGCTGCGCCTGCGCATCAATCAGCTTGATCATTCGACGGCGAGCCAGCATTACGCCGCCTTGCGCACCAATCTGGACCGCGTGCTGCCGGACTTTCTTCGCCAGCCCACACCACTCTCCCACGCTGAGATCATCGCCGGGCTCTATGGGATGCGACCGTCCAACAAAGTCGCGCCGGTTGAAGCGACGCTGAGTCGTTTTCTGCAGGCGCTGCGCCCCTACGAAGGCGCGCTTGAGCCGGCCATCAATGGGTTTTTCAGTACGCTGCGCGAGATCATGCTGTTGATCAACCCGCTCACGCTGCGCGATTCGGTGGCGTCGATCTATGTGACGCTGCGCCAGAAGACGCGCATCCTCGACCCGGCGCAGCTCGCCGCCGCAATCACGGTTTTGCTCGCTCCAGTGAAGCAGAGTTTCGCTGCGCTCGACCCGGCGGTGATCACAGCACAGATCAATGCTACCTTCAACAATGCTGTCCACGCCGTCACGGTCACGCTCAGCCAGGTGCTGGATGATCTGGTTGGCATCATCGACGGTCAGTTGCGCACACTGCGGGCGGCGTTGCACGTCGTGCTGGATCAATTGAAAGCAACGATGGCGACGGCGCTGCACAGCTTGACGGCGATCTTGAAGCAGATCGAGGATCTGATCTTTGGCGAAATCCTTGAACGCTTGGGCAAGGTAATCGACAATCTGGGCGTGAGTTTTGATCTGGAACTGGATCGCGTGCGCAGCGCCTTTGACGAGATGATCCATGCGATCCCGCTGGGTGGCGGGCAAGCTGAAAGCGCGGGGGTCTCACTATGACGAATGCCAGCGTACGGTCGCGCATACCGGCGGGCTCCGATGATTCCCTGCGCTGCGTCACGGCGTTTATGCGCCGCGAACTCGAACGCCGCCAGTTATCAGGCGAAGCCGGGCGCATCGACAGCGTCACCGAATGGGGCGGCGGCGCTTTTGGCTATGCCTACGACGCCAACGGCGATTTGATTGCCATCACGGAAGCCAATGGCCGCATCAACCGCTTTGCGTATGATGGGTTGCGCCGGTTGATTGCTGTCCAGCAGGGTGCTGAAGAATCGAAGCGTTATGGCTATGACGCCCATGATCGATTGGCAGAAATCGTGGAACAGGGGATTGTCACACGCTATCGCTACGATCTGCAGGGCCGCATTGCCAGAATTGAGCATGGACAGGACGACGTAAGTGTCTACCGCTATGACGCGGCCGGACGCACCGTGATGGCGCGCACATCGCAAACGACCACGTGCTGGCAATACGATGGGGCCGGGCGCACGACCTTGATCGAGCAGTCAATCGGCGGGGTCACGCTGGTCGCCCAGCTGCAGTACGATGACGCCGGTCGCCTGGCGACGATGACCTTGCCCGGCAATGACCGCCCAATCCGGTACGCCTGGGACAGCCGTGGGCGTCCGCAGACGCTGTCACTTGACCAGGCGCCGCTGGCGCGTTTCCGCTTCGATGATGCGAACAAGGGCACGCACACGGATCTTGCCAATGGGGTGACCGTTGAGAATGTCGCCAGTCTGGGCGATGGCCGGCCGGCCCAACAGCGTGTGCGGCGCAGTCACGCGCTGCTGCTGGAACGCACGTTGGTCTACAACGAAGTTGGGGAGATCATCAACGACGGCGAGCGCGGTTTTCTCTATGACCCGTTGGGACGCTTGATCGGTGTGCAGGAAAAAAGCACGGGTGCGGTTACGCTATTGCGCTACGACGAACTTGACAACCTTGTGGCGCGCGTCGACCGAGACGGCATACAGTGCCTGACTTATGCTGCAGACTGTCGTCTTGTGAGTACGACCAACGGCGCAGGCGAGACCACGCGGTTTACCCATGACCGCGCCGGGCGGCTGACGCAAAAGGTGGGCACAGAGACGGCCTGGTGTTATCGGTACGATGATGCGGGTCTCCTGCGGGAAGTGCGCAGCAACAGCGAAATCATCGCGAGTTTTCTCTACGATCACAAGGGGCGACTGGTATTGGCCGATGTTGGCGGCCGCGTCGAACGCTATTTGTATGGAGCCGCCGACGAACTGCTGGCAGTGACAGACGGCAACGGGCATCCGCTGCGACTGTTGGTGCGAACGCCAATGGGTGTCTTGGCCGAGGTGCACGGCGCAATTGGCGAAGGTGAGCTCTATTTCCGGCATGATGATGAACGGGGAACCACGCGCCTGATCACGGATCGGGCGGGCGCTGTGGTCGCACAGATGGAATGGGATCCGTTTGGGTTGCCGATCATCGACCCCTTGGGCGCAGGGCCTGCCGCAGTGCACCCCGCTGCGGCCTTCATGGGTCGCACATGGGTGCCTGAAATCGGGCTATACTATTTTGGGGCGCGCTGGTACGACCCGGCTACCGCGCGTTTTCTCACGCCCGATTCGTATACGGGGGCGCCGGATGACGAGCGACTGCTCAATCCCTTGCGCCCCTCCAGGGAGCAGGCGGCCGCGCGTGGGCAGATCCTCAATGAATGGCTAAAACAGCCGCGCGTGCGCAATCCCTTTGCCTTTTGCGGCAACGATCCGATCGGTCGCGTCGATCCGAATGGGCATTGGTCCTTTGGCGGCGTGTTGTTGATGCTGCTGGGGGCGATCTGGACGCTGCCCAATACGCTCTTTGGCATACTGGTGGAGATCACTTGTCTAGTGGGCGAAGTCATCCGCTGGCTCGTATGGCTCTTTAGTTTTGGTCACGTCTCATGGCAGACGCCGGGCTTCGACGCGGCGGCGTCGGGCAATCTCAATGCGTTTGCCCTGGTTTTTACGGGCGGCTGGCTGGGGTCATTCTCCAACCTGCTTGGCATCACCTTTGGCAATGTCTTCTTTGTCTACAAGGAGTGGGAGACTTCGCCGCACATCACCAGTCTGCCCGATCCGATCTACCCCGCGGCGTACAATGGCAGCGTGTCGATCCCTCGCGACCATATGTTGTACGAACACGAATTGCGGCATACCAATCAGTACGGCTGGTTGGGGCCATTTTTCCATTTGGGGCTGCCGATCTTTGGGTTCTATGAGTGGGACGTGATCATCAATGGGTACGAAGACGCCTGGACAGAGCGCGACGCGCGCGCACATGCCGAACCGTAGCGGGCGGGCTTGGCGCCAATCAGGAATCACAGAATGTTGAAGCCGACTTTTTCACTCGTCATCGGGAGTTTGACCAGCACGACGGACAACGCGGTCGCCGGGCCGCAATGCCTCGATGTGACGCGCTCGATGGATGTGGCGGCCGATGCCTTGCAGCTTCTCTTGATGGATCGGGGTGGCATCGCCCTGGAGGATGTGGTTGAAGTGCAGTTGGGCCATGACGGGGAAAATGAATCGGTCTTTGTCGGGAATGTTGTCGAACTCCGGCCGGCGTTGCGTGGCGTGCAGGTGACTGCGTTGGGCAAAATGCGTCATCTGCTCCGCCTGCATACCGCCGCCTGGTACGACGACCAAAGCGCCGGCAGCATCGCGCATGACCTGATCGAGCAGGCGGGACTGGAGGCAGGAACAGTGGATGACGGGCCAACGTTGCCCCGTTTTGCTGTAGACCGGCGGGTGAGCGGATTTTTGCATCTGAAACAGATGGCGGATCGACTTGGCTTTGAGTTGTACGCCAAACGCGATGGGACGATCTTCTTTCACGGGTTAGGCGATGCCGCCGACTTGGATGCGGCGGGTGGTCTATTGGGTGCGGCAAGCGGCGCCGTCGCCGGTCTCCTGGGTGGTGGCAACGACGCCTATCAGGTTGGGCAGCATTTGTTGCACGGGGGCGCACGGCGGCGGGCCCCGGCGTGGGGAAGCGTGGTGGTAGGCGGTGAGAGCCCCATGTCCGGTCAGGGGGATGGCACGGCGCATTGGCTCACCGTGAACGATGCCGATTATCGTGGCACGGCGGCGTCGGGCGAGCCAGCCCTGCTGCTGATCGATCCGGCGGCGCGCACGAAGGACATCGCCGATCGGTTTGCCGCCGGCTGGTTGTCGACGGCACAGCGCACGGCACATCAGGTGACGATCCGTGTGTTGGGGCGCCCACAGGTCGACTTGGGTGACACGATCACGGTGGGCGCCGCCAAAGATGCGTTGATCAATGGCAGCGGCTATGTGCGGGCGCTTCGTCACCGCTTCGATGGCGCAACAGGCTTCGTCACCGACCTGCGCGTTGCGTTGAGTGTGGCATGAGCGACCGGCTGCTGTCTGTGATCCAGCGTGTGGTGCAGGAGGAACTGTTGCGGCAGCGCACGAGTCTGCTCGGCGTCGTCACCGCAACGTTCTCACATGAAGCGGAGGACGATGAGCATAACTACGAGGTGAACGTACGACTCAAGCACGAAGACCTGGAACTGCGCAAGGTGCCGATGGCCGTCAGCTACATGGGGATGGCGATCCCGCCGCACGAAGGCGATCTCGTGCTTGTTCACTTTATCAATGGCGACATCAATCAGCCGGTGATCAACGGTCGCTTTTATCATGCCGATGAACGCCCGCCGCTGCACAAGGCCGATGAAATTCTTTTCGAACAGCGGTTGGCCGATGACACGTTCAACCACCTGCGTCTTGCTGGCGATGGATCGATCATCATCCAGCGTGACGTGACCAAGCGTGAGGACAACAGCGAAGCGAAGGCTGGGATCAAGATCGATCCGGACGGCAACATCGAGATCAAGACCGGCGACAAGATCGTTCTCTCGATCAACGAGGATGGCAAGATCGTCATCGACTGCGAAAAACTGACGATCAACGGCGACGTGGAAATCAGCAAGACGTTGAAGGTGGCGAGCGATACTACCGTCGACACGCAGCTCGTGGTGGGCGCCGGCCCGCAGACGACGATCAAGGGTGGCGAGATTCAAGGTGGGTGATGGCCGATCTGAAGCTCAAGGGTGTGCTGAATTTGATGGGGACGCTCAGCCTCAATCCGGATGGCGGCAAGGTGCTGATCGGCGACGCTGGGTTGGAAGCGCTGGTGGAAGAAGTCGAAGGGCAAGCGGCGCCACCGGTGTTGATCCCACCCCCGCCGGCGTCGCCCAGCGATCCTGGCATCAAGGTCAAGGTGATCAGCAGCTTCAACAAGACGGTGACGGCCAACGGCAAGAACATTGTAGCGCTGGGTATCGTGATGCAGGGCGACGTACCAAGCTGGCCTGGGATGATGGCGCCCAGCGCCGGCAATCCGACGGTAACGATCAACTTCATTGCGATCAATGTGCAGAACGATCAGGCCACGATTTTCCCGTCCGGCGGCGCCGGCCTGTTTGCACAAAGTGGCCAGTGAAGCGTGGCCAGGGACACCCAAGCCAGCACCGAGGGTCGATGAATGAGCGCACTCAATCCGATTTCGTTGGCGATTCGCCAGCCCGTGCACGCACAGAGTTTTGTGGCGACAGGCGCAGCCACAACGGTTACCGTTCCCTTGCGCGCGGAGATTGTGGCGACGACGGCGGCGGCGCCGGCAGCGCTCTTTCGTAAATGGTATTCGAACCTGGCCGCCGAGCCATTGGGCGCGCTGGATCAGATCAATGCAGTGCTGTCCGTCGGGTCGCACACGATCACCTATACCGTGAAGGACAAGAACGAGGATGGTGTGCTGCCGGCGCAACTGGAGCCATTGTTCAAGAGCATCGAGCACTTCGGGGCGACCGGGGGCCCGCCGGTTCCGCCGCCCGCCGACGGCAAGCCTTGTGTGATTCATGTGCTGGTCGCCAATCTTTTGACGCCGGTAAATCTGGGCAACTTGAGCAAGGCGAGTGCGGTCTTGGAGGCAGAAGCGCCATTGCCGTGGGGGAAATACGTGAAGGACGCATTCGTCTATCCAGAGCGCGATCCAAATTATCATGCGACAAACAAGGTGCGCTATCGCTGGTTTTTCCGGCGGATCGCGCCGGCGGGACCAGTGCTGGAACTGGATGTTCAGGGCGGCAATGCGATGACGCTGATTCCGCCACACCCAGCATCGGCGGCGCCGCCGCTCCCGAAGGTCGATCCGCCGCCACGGTTGCGATACAGCGGTGCTTTGCCGGCGGCGGTGGTGGTGGGGCAGCAATACAGCGTGACGTTGCGTGTCGAACATGCGGACACACCGGCGCAAGGCCATGAGGTGTCGCGTACCGTGACGATTGTGGCGTGACGCACGGCGGTGACCCACGCGCATGGGGCAGATGCATACTCTACATCGGGGTTTGTTGATCGGATTGGGTGTGAGAAGCAACCAGCATGGCAACTGAGCGAGCAGACTTGTTTGGCGATGACCTTCAAATTGTAGACCGGGCCGGTGGGTTCGATCTGCTGGGCGATCCCAGCGGCGATCTGGCGTTGGCGCATGGCAACGACACGATTGCGCAGGCATTGGTGTTGCGGCTGCGTGTGCGCAAGGGCGAAATGGCCCGTCTCGGCTGGGCAGCGTATGGGTCGCGTTTACACGAGTTGATCGGTGAACCGAACAACAGCCGCACGCACGTCAAGCTGATGGCATTTGCGCGGGCGGCTGTGGAACAAGACCCGCGCGTGCTTGAAGTCAAAGCGGTCGAAACTACCCTGATCCCCGGCGAGCGCGACGTTGTGCGCATCCTGATGGAAGTCGCCCTGATCAGTGCACCGAATCCGTTGAATTTGGTTTTTGATATGAAGCTGGCGTGAGCGAAGCGTGACTCGCGCAAGGGAACCAGATGATGATCGAACTTGGCAACCCGTTTTCCCAACCTTATCGCGACCTGATCGAGTCGCTGGAGCAGAGCATCCATGAGGGCGTCGAGCAACCGGCAACGGACCGCATCATCTTCCAGAGTAATGTCGCGGCCTATGAACTGCGCTTTGCCGCCGCGTCGATCACACGTGTGAGCGGTTTGGTCAACGGCAAGAGCTTTACAATCTTTCGGCCGGATGTTCATTATCGCTTTAGCAACAACCGCATCATCTGGCTGCACCCCACCGAGAAACCGGTGGACGGTGGGCGGCTCGAGGTCGAATACACCTATCGTGAACGGCCGGCTGGGCTGACTGATTTTAATCCTGGCAGCGTGGTGGGCACATTGGTGCGCGCCGTGGCGCGCGAACTCAAACTGCTCTACGAACAAATGGATCAGGCTTATCGTCGCGCCTTTATCGACGAAGCCGCCGGTGTGGCGCTCGACAGTGTGGTGGCGCTGCTTGGCGTCACACGCAACCCGGCGCTCACGGCCAAAGGCGAAGTGACCTTTTTCCTCAAGGCCGCCAGCAATCGCAACGTGCCGATCCCGGCCAACACGCGTCTGGCCGATGAGAGTGGGCGCGTCTTTGTCACGACAGCGCCAGGCCAGCTCGAGCCGGTGTTGACCGAGTCGAGTCGCTTTGTGGATAGTGCGGTTAAGACCAAGAACCGTATCTCGACCAAAAAGGCTCTCCCCGAGATCGAAGGCATCTGGGCAAAAATGCCCAACTCCGACCAGATCATTGGCGATCCCTTGGTGACGGCGAGTACAGTGGGCGTGGCATTGGGCGAGGACGGCCGTACTGTCGCCTTGGCGGCGGTGGCGCAGAACATTCGCGCTGCCCTTACCAGCGCCGGCGACGTGTGGGTTCGCTACAAATCGATCAGCGTAACGGTGCCGGTGGTTGCTGTAGAGGCGGGACCCGAGGGCAACGTCAACAGCGGCGCCGTGATCATCATGCCCACGCCGCCATCGGGTGTGGATGGGGTGACGAACGAGGCGCCGATCACGGGCGGAACCAGCCCGGAAAGCGACGACCAACTGCGCGATCGGGCGAAACATGCGCTTGAGCGTTCGGGCAACGCCACCCTCAACGCCATCAAGTTTGCTGTGCTCGATGTGGACGGCGTCGAAGGCGTGGAGGTGGTCGACCACAGCATCGACAGCTCGCTGCCGTTGGGCGAAGTGCATGTGCGCTATTCTGGCGGGGATGACGGCAAGGTGCTGGCCGTGGTGGAGCAGACACGCGCCGCCGGAATTCTGGCGAAGCTGGAAAAGATCAACGAAGTCTTGATCAGCGGCGTGTTCTATTTGATCGGGGAATTGCCCACACCCGACAACGCCGCCCAAACCTTTGGTGACCGCATGGTCGAGGCCATCAAGGCCGTGGCCATTGGCCAATCGCTTTCGCTGCGACGGCTGAATGCACTGGCATACCCGATTACCGGGCTAGCTGAGGTCGCCGAGGCGAAACTAGATTTCCGCAAGGCGGATCTGAGTCGCCCTGGCGAGTTCTTGACCGGTGTCCTTAACGATCCCTTTTTGCTGGGATCCACCGAGTTGGCGCGACCGGATCAAAGCCGATTGGCCGTGGACCTCCTCACGAAGATTGATGCTGTGCGCCGCGCCGACAGCAAAACCGAACTAGATCTGCGCTTGCTGAATGCCAACGGGCAGGCTGCGCTCTTTCGAAATTTCGCCTTGGACGTCAGTGTGACCTTACGCGCCGCCCTGGCCAATGCGCCGGACCAGCCGCCTGAGATTGTGGGCCGCTTTACGCGCGTCGCCAGCTTTGTCGATCAATCGCGCGGCACGCTGGTCATTCAACAGTCGGACGCGCCGCAACTGCGCACCACCGGTGCTGAGGCGCACGATCTGACCAAAGCAATCCAGGTTGCGATCACGGTCGCCGCCTTTCCGGGTTTGCAAACTGCCAGTGCCACGGTCGATTTTTCGCCCGCTGCCGCACCGGCGCCGGTCGCCACGCCGCGGCGCACGCGACGCGGCAGTCCGTAAGGGTATGCATGGGTAAGGGATGCTGCGATAGCGATGTCTTACAAAACTGACCGCCTAACCGATCTTTTTCCCGACGCCTATGCCGCGCGCGACCGCGCAGCGTTGCTCTATAAGCTCTTGGACGCGACCGGCGCCGAGTTCATGCGTGTCGACGATGCAATCAAACGCTTGCTCAAGTCGCACTGGGTGGACTATGCCGAAGGGACGGGGCTGGATGGGCTGGGGGCGACCTTTGGCGTGGGGCGACGGCGGCTCCGCAGCGGCGACCTCGAAACGGATGATGCCTTTCGCCAGCGGCTCAAGTCGATCGTGCCGCTCTTTGCCGGCGGCGGCACGCGTCGCGCCGTGATCGGTGCGGTGCGATCGGCGCTTGGGTTGCCTTTCGATCTGAACCAGTTGGCTTTGCCGCCCGGCTTCGAAGCGTTGCGCCGTGACATCGAGAATCTGGTCACGCTTGAAGAGTTCTCGCCCAAAGGCGAGCGCGTGCTTGGCCGCGAGGTGGTGGACGCCGAACATAATGGCCAGCCGGTCAGCGAATTGACTATCCCGATCGACATTCCCACCGTGCGCGAGGAACGCCCGACCATCCGCTGGAAGATCACCCAGGGTGGCGCCTGTGAACTGTCGTTGACGGTGACGCCGGAGGCGCCCGGCGCGCCGGTGCGTGGCATCAAAGCGGTCGAAGGGCTGGTGATTCCAGCGGGCGAGACCTTGGTGCTGACGGCCGTGGCCAACGGGCGCTTGAGCGCCGCACTGGGCTTCACGGAACTGGCTGCGCAATTCACCAATCTCGACGGTTCGACCCCCGCCGTGCTTCCCGAAGTGCCGGTCGGGCGCAGCCGGTGGATCTTTCGTGCGCAGAGTGGGCTTTTCGACGTTAGTCTGTTTGACGATCTTAACAGCTTCGACCTGCCGGCTTTTGAGGTCGAGGTCAGTTGGCAGCGCTATGAGCCGCTTACCTTTGATGTGCACGTGCCCTATTTTTTGCAGAAAGCGGTGGCCGACCTCACGGCGTTTCACAACTATCCGGGCAATTTGTTTGTCTTCGAAGGGTTGCCGGTGGAAGCGTTGGCCGACGTGGTCGATCAGACGCGTGCCGCTGGCGTGCGCGGGAGTGTGCAGTTTTCGCTCAATTTTCTGGACGTGCACAATCAACAGGAGCACTTTCAGATCGTCGGCCAACATACGGTCGTCGAAAATGCCGCCGTGCGCGAATCGTTTGCGGCGACGAGCGTCAACGATATGAACGAACAGCATGACGTGGATGAGCGTTTCGTGATCGGCGGTGTCTTTGACATCTCGCCGTTCGATCAGGCCCATGGATTTATGGACTAGGCCGCGGCGGTCGAGAAAGCTACGGTCAATCGTACAGGGAGGCTGCGAATGAGAGAGACGAACAATATGCGCGGGTCGTTGACGCTGCAACTCAGCGATCGGGACGGAGAAGTCGTCCATCAGGCACACTATAAGAACCGTATTGTGACCAGTGGGCGCAGCCTCGTCGCGCAGATGTTTGCGGGACAAGCGGGCGGTGTGCCGGCGGGCAAAGTGACCCACATGGCCCTTGGCAGCGACGCCACCGCGCCGAGCGATGCCGACACGGCCCTCAATGCCGAACGCGCGCCGCGTAAGGCGATCACCAGCGTCGACTATTCGGAGGTCAGCGAGGGGGCGCCGGGCAGCGAGGTCAAACGGGTGCGCGCCCGGCTGACCGCCGTGTTCGACTTTGGCGACGCCAACGGTGCGACGGCGCTGCGCGAAGCCGGCATCTTTACGGCGGATACGGGGGGTGTCATGTATAACCGCGTCGTCTTTGATCCGGTGACCAAGACCGATGCATTCAAGCTGACGTTGCTGTGGGATATCGTATTCTAGGCAGAGAAGTCGCGCGTTCGCAGGCGACGCTGGCATGCACAACGAACAACGAGGAGGTACGCCATGACACTAAAACCGCAACCACCTTTCCCAAAGTCACGCGGGGATTCGATTCGTTCAACCGACTGGAATGATCTGGTGAGCGAAGTTCAGGCACTGGATGACGTGAAGGTAAACCGGGCGGGTGACACGCTGACGGGGCCGTTGACAGTTGCCGGCGCGTTGGGGATCGGTGTTGCCGCGGCGCCTGACCTTCCTTTGCGCGTGCAGACGGGCGCCGCCGATCAGGCGCCATTGCTTGCCCTCAATACGCCCAACAATGAGGATTTTCTGAGTGTCTCCGGCGGCCGGCGGGGCAGCCAATTGCCCTTCGTGGCCTGGAAGCGCGGTGACCTGCGTGTGGGCACCGCCACCGCGCCAGGCGGCGCCGGTTTCAAAGAACTGCTGCGCATAAACAGTTCCGACACGGCGGCGGCTCGCCTCGAAGTCGATGGGCGTGTGCGCGCTGGGCAGTTGACGGCTGGCTCCTGGCCCAACAATCCTCTGCAATATGTTTTTTTGGGGACGAATACACTCGATCAGAGCCAGGCGGGCAACTATGCGTTGTTGCAGGGCACCGCCAGCGACATCGGCACGACCTACGTGAATTCGCCGAAATCGCTCCACCTGCGCATCAACAATGTCGACAAATTCACCATCCAGAATAGTGGGAACATCGACGTCGTGGCTCCGACCAATATGGGTTTTGGCGCTCAAACGCGGCAGATGATCAACCTGTGGAATTCGGAGTACGGTATCGGCATACAGTCCTCGACTTTGTATTACCGCACCGGCGGCCACTTCGCCTGGTATCGTGGCAGTGGGCACAATGACAATGTGTTCCATCCAGGCGTGAATGGCCGCACGCTGATGCGATTGGATTCTAATGGCAACCTGTTTATCCGGGGACAGATTTTCCAGAGTGTGAATTTCAGCGATCCCACTGGCCCCGTGATCGGCCCCGTGATCGGGATCGATCCGGGAATCGTGATCAATCCGTCCGATCTTCGTCTAAAGCAGAATGTGGCGCCCTTGCACGGCGCATTGGACCGCTTGTTGCAGTTGCGTGGCGTGACCTTTGACTGGAAAGAACCGGAGAAGCACGATCACCAGACCACTACCCAGATCGGCCTGATCGCGCAGGAAGTCCAGGCGATCTTCCCGCAGTGGGTGAGCACCAATGCCGACGGCTACAAACAACTGGCCATTCGTGGCTTCGAAGCGCTCGCCGTCGAGGCATTGCGCGCGTTGAAAGCGGAAAACGAGCGCTTCCGTCTCTGTAATCAAGCCTTAGAACTGCGCGTGGCCGCCATGGAAGTGCAGTTGATGGCTCCCGTGTTCATGGAAGCAACCCGCAAAAATGGCAAGGAACCACACACTTTATGAAGACCCAGATCGAGACACGCTTGCAAGAACTCAAGACCGAATTCGAGACGGGGCAGAAGATGCTCGCCGAGATCGAACAGAAGAAAATCAACCTCGAGCAGACGCTGCTCCGCATCAGCGGTGCAATACAGGTGCTGGAAGAAATGCTTGCTAGCGAACAATCGTCACCTGATCCATAACCATGACCGAAAACCTGGACGAAGCCATCAAGACCCTGTTGACGAACGCGCTGCCTGCGCTGTTGGGCGGCGCGACGCCTGTGGTTGCCCTCACTGTTCAGCGTGACAAGTTTGTGGTGGCGCCGAATTCTGATGATGCGGTTGCGGGTGAACCACGCCCGGATGACCACAGCGACCAGTTTCCCTTCAACCCCGCCGGGATCATCTTCAACCCGGCCGATCCCGCCTATGATCCAAACACACTGCCCACCTTCATGCTGAACAAACCGCCCTATCCCGGCCCGCGCCAGGTGCGTCTGCTGACCAGTACCGGGGATCGGATCGCGCTGCGCGAACGCGAAGTGATTTGGGACGAACTGGAGACGCGTGCGTTCACGTTGGCGCTCTCGCCCAATCGCGACCTGGCTGGTGTCAACGGCGTGCTTGTGTTGTACGGTGTGATTGCGATTTTTACAACCCAAAAACTCAACCAGACCCTGATTCTCCACCTGCAATCCTCCGGCGATCAGGTGGAGCAGGCGGAAGCGTTGGTGACCGGGATCGTGGAATTGCACCGGCAGGAATTGCTCGACAATTCACAAGTGACCTTTGACGGCGGCGACTACAGTGCGGCCGTCAAGGCCAAAAGCATGCACCTGGTGGAAGGCGCCAGCCCAAGCGAAAACCAGCGACGTCTCACCTATCAAGTTGAGATCGAGCTCAAGACCACGCGCGCCCTGCGCGCCGACGAGGGACGCCCAATTGTGCGCGTGCGCACACCGGGTCGCCCGCTCGACCCCGCGCGGCGCGTGGATATTGAAATTGGGGTGGAGCAATGAGCAAAAAAGCCACTGTCCTCTTCGACCCGAACCGTCGCCCCGAACAGGTGGCGTATGTTGCGGCGCGCACGGCGATTCTGCACGAAAGCGGCGATCAGGCCTGGGTGGCGATTGACGATGCCCAGGCCGAGCGCTTTGCCGCGCAGGGCATCCTTGTCCAGTTTCATGCCGAGGCCGACTGGATCGAAACACCCGCAGCCTTTTTTGATCCGCTGCAAGCTGAGCCGCAGCCCCCCGCCGCTCTTGCCGCCCAATCGCCGGTGGGTGACGCTACGGCCTACACCATTGTCCAGTTCATCGCCCAGCCCGACCCGGATTGGATCAACCAGATCGAAGACGCCGGGGGGATCTACATCCAGGACCAATCGGTCTATGCGGCAATCTTCCGTCTGGGGACAGCGCACATGGCCGCCGTGCGCGCACTCGCCTTTGTGCGTTGGCTTGGCCTCTATCATCCAGCGTATGCGCTCAGTTTCACGCTGGCCGGACGCGACGAACCCTATGATGCCATTGGGCTGGCCAGCCTGCAGGTCGATCCGGCCACGGTCGTCGCTTCCGGCCAGGGCACTGTGGAAGTGCTCTTTTTCGATGACCAGCGCGTCGACGATCGGCAAGTCGCCGTCACTGCGGCGGGGGCGACGGTGCGCCAGAATATCGGGTACAGTCTGATCGTCGACGTGGACGCCGCGCAACTCCCGGCGGTCTTGCGCGTGCCAGGCGTGAGTCTGGTCGAACGCTACATCCCGGCCGATGTCACCAACTTCCGCGCCGGGGTAATCACCCAAGTGGCGCAGGTGCGTAGTTTTGGCAATGTCACGTTCCTCACCAATCTCGACGGCGCCGGCGAAATTGCCGGCGTGGTCGACACCGGGTTGGATACCGGCGTTGCCGCCACCATGCACCCTGATCTGGCGGGGCGTGTCGCTTTTATCACCAATATGAATGGCGGCGCCAACACGCCTGCCGATGGTCAACCCGACCCCAGCAGCGGGCCGGGTGCGATCAACCATCACGGGACGCATGTGGCCGGCACCGTGGCCGGCGACGGCGCCCAATCGGCTGGCCGCGTACGCGGGGTTGCGCCGGCAGCGCAGTTGATCTTTCATTCGGCAAACGACGTCACTTCCGGCAACGGACTAAACTTTGGTCGCTTTCTGGCGGCCTTTACCACCGCTCATGCCCGCGGCGCCCGTGTCCACACCAATTCCTGGGGATCAAATAGCAATAATCTGCGCTACGACAATGCCACCAGCGGCGTGATTGACCGATTCTGCTATCTCAACCCCGAAGATTTGGTCATCTTCACCTCCGGCAACAGCGAAAGTGACGCCAACGGCAATGGCATCCTCGACCAGACCTCGATGCGCCGCCAATCGCTGGCCAAGAATGCGTTAAGCATTGGCGCCACGGAAAATGTGACGAACGCGGAAGGCATCAATCTCGACTACCGCACGGCGTTTCCCGGACGCTACACCGCCGCTGCGCTCAACGCTTTGGCCGCGCCTCCGCCCGCTGCCGGTGTCTTCCCGCTCTCCGACAACGCCGACCATGTTGCGCTCTTTAGCAATCGTGGGCGCGTCTTTTTGCCAAGCCCAGCGGCCGGGCCGCCTGTGCCCGCCGCGCGCCGTCGCGCCAAACCCGATCTGGTGGCGCCTGGGACCAACATCGTTTCCACCAAATTACGTGCGCTGCCGGCTTTCCCGGTGGGCAATTTCCGACGTGCCAACTCCGTTTCGGCGCTTGACTACTTTGTCAATTCAGGCACCAGCATGGCGGCCCCGCACGTGGCGGGCGCCGCGCTGCTGGTGCGCCAGTATTATCGTCAGCTTTTTGGGCAACTGCGGCGTCCGCTACAGATCGAGCCGCTTGCCCAGATCGTCGATCTTCCCGCGATCGCTCCGCACGCCGCCGGCGCCGTGATGGCGTGGGTTCATCGCGACGCCGGCGCCGGTCAAAATCATCTGATGGCGGCGCGCTTCGACCGCACGCTGGCGCGCCTGGGCACTCTCACTCAAGTGGCGACGAACGTGGGTGTCCAGCCGGCGCCGATGCTGGCGCGACGCGGCGACGACACCTATCTGCTGCATCGCGGCGGCGACAACCTGTTGCGGCTTAGTCGCCTTGATGCCAACCTGCAACCGGTGAATGCTTTCGGCACGAATGGGGTCGTCACCATCCCCCTGGCTTCGCGCAGCGAAGAGAACCGGCACCCGGCGCTTTGCGTGCGCGAAAACGACGTGGCGGTTGTTTGGCACCAGGCGGCGACCGACAATCTGGTCTTCCAGCGCTTTGCTGCCGACACGGGCGCCGCGCGTGACACAAGCCCGGTGACGCTGGGCACGGCGAGCAACACCGCTGCGCACCCGTGCGTCCTCCACAACGGCACGCGTTATGCCGTGTTGTGGATGCAACAGGACGGCAGTGATGCCAAGATTCGTCTGCGCTTTGTCAGCAACAGCGGCGCGCCGGCCGGTGCACAGCCGCGGGTCGTCTTCCAACAGACGGCTGCGCTCAGTGCGCCGCATTTTGTGTGGGATGCGCGTTTTGGCCGCTTCATGGTCGTGTGGATTGACGGGCGCACGGCCCCGGCCGGGGAGATCTTTAGCGTCGTCGTCGATGCCAATGGCAGCGCGGTCGGGGCGCCACAGCGCGTGGTGACAGTGACCGCGGCGGCGGGGGCAATTGTGCGACGACCGTTTCTTGGGGTGCATCCCACGGTGGGCTATGTGCTGTTGTGGGAAGACAATTCGACGATGGGCGAAAGCAATGCGGCGCCTCCCACGCAGATCCCGCGCTTCGATCTCTATGCGGCATTGCTGGATTCGGCGGGGGCGGCCGACGGGCGAATTCCCGGCAATCGGCTGAGCATCTCCGATACCGCCAAGGACACCTTTGGCTTTGCCTGTCTGGTGGATGACCATGCGATCACGCCGATCTGGCAAAGCGACGACGAGATCAACTCCGATCTGACGAGCGTCTATACCCTCAACCTCACCTTTGCCGGGCGTTTCCAGGCGCAGGTCGACCCCAAAACGCCGTTGATCGACAGCGGCAACTATGTGCGCCATCGGTTGAACGAGCACGATCAGACCACGATGACGGGTGTTGCCCTGGCATGGGCCGGCGCCGATTCGTACCTGTTACGCGACGCGCCGGACGGCATCGGCGCGGCGATCGAGTTGATTCGCACGAATGCGGATGGACTACCCGACGCGGCGTTTGGCAATGGCGGTGCGCGCCGGATCGACACGGATATCGGCTACAACCGTCTGGCTCTGCACTGGGCCGGGACACGGTTGATTGCGGCCAGCGGCATGGGGCCGAGCGTGCGGCTGTTCCTGTTCGATCTCACGACCAACGCCACGCCAGTCAATGGCTTTGGCACGAACGGTCGCCGCGAGATCATCGAGCCGGTGGCCCCATCGATCACGACCCAGGTTGGGCACTTTGGCGCGGGCAACAACCTCCGCATCGTGGCCGTGTGGGGCCGGTTTGGCGCTCCACGTCATACCATCCGCTATGCCGTGTTGGATCGGCAAGGTAGCTTTACCGTGGCTGCGCTCGATCTGGTGACCGGTGTGACGGGCACGGCGCTGCACGCGTGGTTTCATCTTGTGGAGAGTGATGCCCCCATGCGTTCGATTGCAGCCTGGCATCAGACCGATGGCGCCGGGAATACGCACATCTTCACCAATCGGTTTCGCGGCAATGGGCAGCGTCACGACAATCGCGCCAATATCCAGATCGATGCCGCCCTGGCCGGGGATTCTCAGAATGCAGTGATTGCGCCGCGCCCTGTCGTCTTTGCGCCAGCCGGTCTCGGCACCAGCACGGCCGAGATCAACCAGAGTCGCCAGCGCGAGTATGGCGTCGCCTGGCAGTTCCGGCCCGCCGCGGCGGCGCCTTGGGAGATTCGCTTCAGTCGTTTGCAGCGTGATGGCACCCTGGGCGTGACGCGCGACGTGCAGGTAATCGCAGATCCGGCGCGCCATGCCACCGACCCGCAACTGGTGTGGCATGCCGATGGCTATGCGCTGGCCTGGCTTAGCCAACCGCTGGCCGGCGGCACGCACACGCTCCTGTTCAGCGTGCTGGACCAGAACGGCGCACGCCTCGACCTCAATTTTGGCGTCGCGCCGGCAGCGCCGGCGCCATTTCATCAGATCAGCGCCGATGATGCCGATGTACAGGATTTTGAGCTGGTGTGGAATGGGCGAAGCGTGCGCGTGACCTGGACGGAGACGCGCACAGAACTGGAATTTGTCTTCGATGGCGAGTTGTTTCGCTTGCAGCCGGGTCCGCCCAAGGTGCGCCACATGCAAATGGCGCTTGCCGTGCCGCGCAAACCCGGCCCGCCCGGCTATGACCGTTCCTATGAACACCCCTCGTCGGCACTGGTGCGGGCAACCTTGATCAACGGGGCAACCAATATTCGCCGCACCGAGTTGCCAAACCACAGCAACAACCCGGCCGACGGCTATGGGTGGGGGCGGCTCAACCTGCGCCAATCGTTGGCGCCGCTGCCGCCGGTCACCTTCTATGCGCGTGACGATGCTGCCGTCGCCACCGGACAGACGGTGCGCTACAGCTTCCGGCTGCCGCCGGGCACACGCTTGTTGCGCGCCACCCTGTCGTGGACCGATCCGCCAGGTGTGCGTCTGGTCAACAACCTGAGCTTACAGATCATCGCCCCCGATGGGCGCGTCTTTGCGGGCAATCGTTGGCAGGCCGCGCCCAACGCGCAGTTCAGCGACCCGCTGCCCACCCCACGGCCAACGAATCCCTTTGAAGGCGTGCATAGCGCGGAGCAAATCGTGGTTCCGGGTGTGCCGTCGCTACCTTCCGGCGACTACATCGTCGAAGTGATCGGCGGTGCTTTTGGCAACAGTGGGTATCAGACCCATCCCGGGCAGCCCTTTGCCCTCGTGTTTGTCGGTAGCGGCAACGAGGCGCGCTTTGCCGGTGTGCCGGCGCCGGCGGGGATACCGGTGTATTGACCCTGCGATCGCAGGCCGATCATGTCGGAAGGTCCAGCGGACCAGCATCGACCAATCACGACTCACAGAAATCCCATTTAATCCTTAAGTTGTGACGGATGACCACCGGTAAGAAAGAACGGTTCAGAGGCTTGCGCGGCAAAGAAGCCTTCGAGAAAGGCCAACTGCAATGGGGTAAGCCAGGGATTACTCATGCTGCGCCCACCGGTCTAATGCGTATGCCCACAACTCACGATCCTGTGACAGGCGGAAGCGTAGCCGCTCAAAGCTTTCACGCACGTCCGCAATGGGCAGATAGTACCAAATATCCTCCCATTTTGCGTATTGCACAATGCGACTGATCACCCAGGCTTTTTCTTCGGTACTTCCCTCGCGCACCAGGTGCAAGACTTCTTATTCGGTCAACGGGTAGTCCCAGAAGAAATAAAGGGGATGTGCTGGGCCGGTCAGTTGGCTGATTGGAACAGTACCTGCCCGTACGATCTCATTCATTGTCTCAAGTCTCCTGTTCGCATCTACAGCGCCAACATGGCGCAGTTGGTGCTCCTGGGGCTCGCACAGTGGTATCGTTGGCGCTTCCTGTATAATCAGCCACCGCCTGTGGAGCCGAGTACAACGAAATAGTTTTCGGCTACACCTTCGGCTACATCATTGTTCGGTTGTGAAGCAGGTCGATGTATTTGTCGGTGGGGGACTGGGTGCTGGTAGGTGGGGGGGTCTCGCCCGGCGCGGTGTAGTCGTTTTGGCCGGTGAGTGGGGTGCGCCCCATGCCGGGCACCTCGATCATTGATTCGGCTTCGCTCTGCGCCAGCTTGAGCACGCCGTCGGCCAATGCAGCGCCGGCCGCTTCACGCTGGCGGATGGCAGCGTTGCCCATGAAATTCTTAAGTTCGGCCAGCAGTTCGATCAGGTCGTGGATCGGCTTGGCGGTGACGCCAATGATCAGCCCCGTCATGACCACATCCCAATTAGCAGGCACGTCGAGCGTGAACCCGGGCGCCACTATCTGCAGCGCGGCAAACAGATGCAGGTTCAGTACACCTGCGATCAGCACGCCCAGGATCCCGCCCAACAACAGGCTCACACCGCTCTTGAATTGGAGATAGTGCGCCGTCTTCAGATCGGCAGGTCGCCACTTGCGCGTGCCAAGCAACGCCCATTCGATGAAGTTCCAGAGTAATTCCACCATGCGTTCGATGCCAAACGCCGCCGCGCCCATGGCCAACACGATTGGCCATACGCTGGGTTGCGCAGTCGCCTCCTGCGCACGCGGCGCCGCCTGCGCTGCCCGCGGCCACGCCAGCGCGCTGAATCCACCGAGCACGATGGTCACCTTTGTTGCAACGCTACGCGCGCGCTGATGGGTGTGCCGACTAGTTTCTCGCATCCGTTCCACTCCGTTTGTACGCAATCAATGCTTCCACTTACTGACGTGCGTGGCTCTGAGCACCCACTTACTGGCAAGTGGGGCATTTGTTGATTCAATAGCTTTCTGCTAACTCTACCAGCAGGCGCACGCCAAAGCCGGTGGCGCCTTTGGGGGTCAGTGCGTCTTTTTCAGTGGTTGCCCACGCCACGTTGGCGATGTCCAGATGCGCCCACGGGTAGCCCTCGGTGAAGTGCTCGATAAACTTGGCGCTGGTGGAGACGCCCCCGGCGCGACCGCCGGAGTTTTTGACTTCGGCCATGTCGCTCTTGATCGGCTCCATGTATTCCGCCCACATCGGCATCGGCCACAAGCGTTCGCCGCTGGTGCGCGAGGCGTCTAGCAAGGCGGCTTGCAGGTTGTCGTCGTTGCTGAACAGCCCGGCCGCCTGGCTGCCCAATGCGATGCCGATGGCGCCGGTCAGCGTGGCCAGATCGACCACCGCCTTGGGCTGGAAGCGTGCCACGTAGCCCAACGTGTCGGCCAGGATCAGGCGTCCTTCGGCGTCGGTGCTGAGAATTTCGGTGCTTTTGCCCGTCATGCCAACCAGAATGTCGCCGGGGCGAAAGGCGTTGCCGTCCGGCATGTTTTCGACGCACGCCGCCACGCCGATCACGCGGCGCTTGACGCCCAGGCGCGCCAGCGCATCCATGGCGCCGATCACGTCGGCGGCGCCGCTCATGTCGTGCTTCATCTCTTCCATGCGCTCTGACGGCTTGATGCTGATGCCGCCGGTGTCGAAGGTGATGCCCTTGCCGACTAGCACAAGCGGGGCTTGGTGCGCCGTGCCGCCAGGTGCGTGTTCGAGGATGATCAACTGGGCCTCGTGTGCGCTGCCGCGACTTACGGCGAGCATGATATTCATTTTGAGTTCATGCATCTCATCTTCGCCAAGCACCGTGTAATTCAGTCCAGAGCGGGCGCTCAGCACCTTGGCGCGCTGTGCCATCTCTTTGGGGAAAAGGAGGTTCGGTGGTTCGTTGGAAAGATCGCGTGCCGTGATCACGCCATGCGCGATCGCCTCGCCGCGGCGTACACCGGCGTTGAAGCGTGGCAACTTCTCGGCGTCGAACTCGACGACCGTGAGTTCTTGCGGCCCGCGTTCCGGCGCCTCGCGCTTGTAGTTGGGCGCTTGGTAGGCCGCCAGCAGGGTGCCTTCGGCCAACGCCTGGCCGCATGCTTCCGGCTCCAGCCCGGCCGCACCGGCGCCGTGGACGATGGTGCTGAACTTCTTGACGCTCTTGAGCTTTGCCAGCGCCTTAAAGGCGGCGGCCGCTGCCTTGCGCGCCGCTTGCAGGTCGAACTTGGCGATTTCGCCCAAGCCGACCACGAGCACGCGCGGCGCCGGCAGTTTGCCGTCGGTATAAAACAAATTGGTGTCCCCGGCCTTGCCGGCGAAATCACCACTGGCGATCAGCCGCCCGATCGCGCCGTCCAGCGCCTGGTCGACGGCGTTCGTGCCGCCGCCTGGCTCGGTCACCCCTTCGAAGAGGTTGACCACAATGCAATCGGTCGCTTGCTCGGCAATATTGCCCTGAATCACACGAATGTCCATCCGAAAATCTCCAGAGTTTTGGGTGCTTAGGTGACTTTTAGCCGCTGCAGGCGCCGCGCCGCCTCGTCCAGCATTTCGTCGGTTTTGCAGAAGGTGAAACGCGCCAGATTGTCGGTCAGGTGCTGGTGCGCTGTGCTGTAGAAGGGGCTGGGCGGGATGGCGGCGACGCCCACTTCCTGGGTCAGCCAGCGGCAAACCGCCACGTCCCGGCGTGTGCCTGGCTCAACGGCGACGGTGAGCCGGCTGGTGTCGACGACGATGAAATAGGAGCCGTCGGGCGTCATGGGGGGGAGGCCGGCGTCGTCGAGCACCTGCAATAGCTTTGCCCGTTTGGCCTGATACATGGCGCTCAGCCAGGGAAAGTACTCTTGTGCGTTGGCTTGTTCAAACGCAACCGCCACGGCTTCTTGCAAGGGTGTGCTGACTGAATAGGGAATCCATTGGTGCGCCATGCCAATGGCATGCACCAACGACGGCGGGGCGATGGCCCATCCGATCTTCCAGCCCGTCACCGAAAAGGTCTTGCCCGCGCTGCCGAGGGTAACGGTGCGTTCCCACATGCCGGGCAGGGTGGCAATGCGCACGTGCTCGACCAGCCGCTCTGGCGTGGGATAGACCATCCATTCGTATACTTCGTCGCTGAGAATCGTGATATTGTGACGTACGGCCAGCGCGGCGATCTGCTCCAATTCCTGGCGGGTGTAGACCTTGCCGAGCGGGTTGAGCGGTGTGTTGAGAATCAGCAGTTTAGTACGTGGGGTAAATGCGGCCGCCAACTCATCGGCGTCCAACACCCATTGCGCGGCGTGGGTGGCGTCGGCCGGCGCACGCAAGGGGACATAGACCGGCACGCCGCCGGCCATGACCACAGACGCCGGATAGCTGTCGTAAAACGGTTCGATCAGGATGACTTCGTCGCCCGGATCGACCAGCGCCTGGAGTGTGGCAAAGATGCCTTCGGTGGCGCCGACCGTCACCACAATCTCGCGCAATGGATCGAGCGAGCGGTTCAGCAGTGGGCCGTAGATCTGCGCCAGCGCGTTAACCAGGCGTGGGTGGCCGGCGCCGCGCGCGTATTGGTTCAGATCGGCGGCGATGGCCTGGCGGGCGGCCTCCTTGACGAAATCAGGGGCGGCAAAATTCGGGAAGCCTTGTCCCAGATTGACTGCACCCACCTGATTGGCCAGGGCCGTGAACTCGGCGAAGACCGTGTTGCCAAAGCCGCGCACACGGGCGGCTGTGGGATCGGACCTTTGCGGTTGGGCGTTGGACATGGATCGTGGCACGCGTAGAACCCTTTACCTTCAACTGAATTGACAGGTTCTACTCATTATAGACCATGTGCGCCCGCGCCGTCATATCAAGTGGAAAACGAAATCGCACAGCCATTGGCTGCCGTGCGTGGCGTGGGCCCCGCTCACTCACGTGCGCGGCTCTGAAGGCGCTGTGGCTAGCGGCTGCCCGTTCTTGTCAACGTTGAGTTCGTCCATACTTCCTGTCACCAGGAACACGGCCCGTTCGGCAATGTTGGTCACCAGATCGCCAAAGCGTTCGAACTCGCGTGCGATGCGCACCAGCTCGTATTCTGCCTCGACTTGTTCGGGTGTAGTGGCGTCGGCCATGCGGTACATGATCTGCGTGAAGGCCCTGGCGTAGAGCTTGTCGACCTCGTCGTCGCTGCCGGCGACCAGGCGCGCCAGCTCCAGATTGCGCTCAGCGTAGGCTTGTTTGGCCTGGCGCAGCATGTCGAGCACAAGCAGCCCCATCTCCTTGATCTCCGGTGGGCGATCTTCCATGGATCCCATATGCATGTGATGCAGCGCCTTGCTGACGCCCTTGGCCTGGTCGCCCATGCGTTCGAGGTCGACGATCATATTCATGGCGGCCACAATCAGGCGCAGGTCACGCGCCGCCGGCTGCTGCATGGCGATCAGCTCCAGGCACTTCTCTTCAATGGCGAAGCGGGTACGGTTGATTTCGCGGTCGAGGTCGTTGATCAGGCCGCCAAGGGACGGATCCAGCCGGTCATAGGCGGCCAGGGCCAGTGACATCTGCTCCTCGACCCGGTCCATCATCTGGAGGATGCTTGCGTTGAGCAGTTCCAACTCGTGGTCAAAGCGTTCGCGGATAGGCATGAATAGCTCCAAAGCGTTATCGGTTGCACGAGCAGGGTGCACACTGCCCCGTGGAAGGGATCGTCGATCCAATTCGATCAGGTAGGATAGCCTACGATTGTTATCCTGGTATCAATAGGTTGTTAACAAATCCGCCGGCGGCCAATCTGCGCCTCTTGCCTGGCTGGATTCGACGACTGCGGCGGCCCAGTGGGCGTCCGCCGCTACACGCGGCGGCGCGGGCGCAATCGAGGCGCAAGGTCATCGGCGATCGCCACGATCAGCCGGTTATGCACGTGCGGCCAGAGGTCCGGTCGCTCCAGGTATGGATCCATGCCTGGGAATGGGGTGGGCATGGGTGCGTCTCCTTTGCAAGTGTGACTGCGCCATTGCAAACCTCTGACGCGCGCGCTGAGGTGCCCAGGATCATGCAAGAATTGGATCGTATCACCGGTCGCGTGGAAGATCAAGGCGACACGCACGCCGCGGGTGCATTTCAGATTGGGTGCAGGCGCCGGCATGATCGAATCGTGGCTTGGCGGTTGCGCAACGTAGCGGGTTGTTCAACGATGGTTGCCCCCAAGGCGGAATACACCGCGCTTTTGCGCGTGGTGCACTCGATCACGTAGTTTTAATGAAACGTTATCGGTGTGTTAAAGGCGTGCTGCTACAGTGTGATTGTCAGCCGATCGCCAGTGATCTATCAGCAAAAGGGCAGACTAGTTGCAATGTATCAAGTATTATAAGTGCACGCAGTTGAGGAATACGCGTTGACGTTACAAACCACGAACTCCGTAAGGGGGTCTTAGAGTGAACAGGCGTTGGCTTGGCCCGCTGTTGAGCGTTGTCTTGATCGTTGGCGTTGGCGCCGCCATTTTCGTATCGGTGCGCAACGCGCTGCAGCAGCGCCAGAAGGTCGTTGTGAATGGTCTCATCGGCTCGGAAAAGGAGGGTTTCTTCCGTGATGAGCGGGTGGTGCAAGCGTTGGATCGGCTGGGGATTCAAGTGAACTTCGAAAAGGCCGGTTCGCGCGAGATGTCGCAGAAACTCGGCAATAGTGCGTATGATTTCGCTTTCCCCGCGGGGGTGCCGGCGGCCGAAAAGATCCGCAAGGATTGGAAAGTCAGCAATCAAGGCTACGACGTGTTCTTTTCGCCGATGGTGGTCGCCTCCTGGAAGCCCATCGCCGATCTGCTGGTAGCGAATGATGTCGCGCGTCTGGACAACGGGTTCTACTTCCTGGACATGGCCAAGTATTTGGAACTTGTGTCGGCCGGCAAACGCTGGAATCAGCTAAAGGACAACCAGGTATTCGATGCCAGCCGCAGTGTTTTGATCAACTCCACCGATATCACGCGCTCCAATTCGGCGGCGATGTATCTGGCGTTGTCCAGCTATGTGGTCAATGGCAACACCGTCGTGCAAAACCAGGCTCAAGTCGACGCGGTGGCGGCGCTGATGACCGTGATCTTCGCCAAGCAGGGGTTGACAGGCTACTCTTCGGAAGAGCCGTTCCAAGATTATCTCGCCATGGGCATGGGCAAGGCCCCGCTCGTCATGATCTACGAGTCCCAATTTATTGCGGAGGCGGCGCAACCGAATGGGAACATCCGGCCAGAAATGGTGTTGATGTACCCCGATCCAGGTATTTACACCAAGCACGTGCTGGTTCCCCTCACGGAAAACGGCAAGAAGCTGGGCGACGCTCTACAGAACGACGTCGAATTGCGCCGGCTTGCCGTCGAGTATGGCCTGCGCAACAGTGATGTTGCCTATTTTCAGAGTTTTGTTAGCCAGCATGGCTTGAAGGTGCCCGCCGATCTGGTCAACATTGCCGATACGCCCACCTTTGAGATCCTGGAAGCGATGATCCAGGCCATTTCTACGCAGCAATAAAGCAACCCGAAAGAGGAGCAACGAACCATGACCGTCGAATTGACCCCACCCGAATCTGTGCAGCCCGCGCCGCTGACGCCACCGGAACCTGTCGCCGCTGTCGCCCCCGCCCAGGCAGAGGGCATGGTGAAGCTTGACCCGGCCACCGTGTCGGCGCTGGACGGTAGAATCCAGGAATTCGTCGACACCGTTGTCAAGAGCGACATGAACAGCGAGCCGTTTTTGCAGAAAGTGCAGGCGATCAACAACCTCGGTAACGACGAGATCCGGGCCGCCGCCAATGTCTCCAACCGGCTGTTGGATCGCCCTCTCCAGTCTGTCTCTTCCGGCTTCTTCGATGACAAATCGCCGGTGACGCGTTCATTGGTAGACCTGCGCAAAACGGTCGAGGATCTTGATCCTGCGCGTCAAGGGGATTTGCTCTCGCCCAAGAAACTCTTTGGCCTGATTCCAGCCGGCGACAAAATTCGTGACTATTTCTTGCGCTATCAGTCGGCACAAAGTCATATCAACGCCATCTTGCAGTCGCTCTATCATGGCCAGGACGAGTTGATGAAGGACAACGCCGCGCTGGAAGAAGAAAAAGTGAACCTTTGGAACATCATGGGCAAGCTCCAGCAATATATTTATGTCGGCCGCAAGATCGATGCGGGGTTGACCGTACGAATCGCCGACCTGGAGCGAACCGATCCGGAGAAGGCGCGCGTCGTGAAAGAAGAAATGTTGTTCTACGTGCGCCAGAAGAATCAGGACATTTTGACCCAACTTGCGATCAGCATTCAGGGCTATCTAGCCCTGGACATGGTACGCAAGAACAATCGCGAGTTGATCAAGGGGGTCGATCGCGCAACGACCAGCACGGTGTCGGCGCTGCGCACCGCCGTGATTGTTGCCCAGGCGTTGGCCAACCAGAAGCTGGTGCTCGATCAGATTACGGCGCTCAATACCACTACCGGCAACATGATCGCTTCCACTTCGCAGATGTTGCGACAGCAGTCTGCCCAAGTCTACCAACAGGCCGCGGGATCCACGGTCAACCTTGAGCAGTTGCAGCAGGCGTTCAAGAACATCTATGAGACGATGGACATGATTTCCGCCTACAAGATACAGGCGTTGGATACCATGCAGAAGACGGTGGATACGCTGTCCGCTGAAACCGCCCATGCCCAAAGTTACCTGGATCGCGTGCGTACGGAGCAAGCCACCCAGGCCGTGGCCGGCGCCACGCTTGCCGTGGACGACGCAAAAGGCGACCGCACCGACAAGATTATCAAGTTTTGAACACTGCGCAATGGCAAAGGGGACAACCATGATGACGCTACGCAGGATGCTGGCGTGGGTGCTGGCGGTTGCACTGATCCTACCGGCCCTGGCCGGCTGCTTTGGCGGCAACCAGGAGACCTTGACCGTGCTTGCCGGGTCGGAGCTCCGTGATCTGGAACCGCTCCTGGACCAGATTGCCAACGATACCGGCATCAAGCTGGATCTGAAATATATCGGAACCCTGGACGGTGCCGAGCAACTCATGGGCGGCGCCGATGTGGATCTGGCTTGGTTTTCCCACGCCAAATATCTGACGTTGCTGGATGCCGTCAACAGCCGCGTGCGCGCCCAGGAAAAGATCATGTTGTCGCCGGTGGTGATGGGCGTGAAGGAGAGCAAGGCCAGAGCGTGGGGTTGGGTCGACAATCCTGCTGTGACCTGGAAGGACATTGCGGACAAAGCCGCCAGCGGCGACCTGCATTTTGCGATGAGCAATCCAGCCGCCTCCAACTCCGGCTTTACGGCGTTGGTGGGCGTGGCCTCAGCGCTGTCGGGCACCGGGGATGCCCTGCAAACCAAAGATATCAAAACGGACGAACTACGTCGCTTTTTCTCGGGACAGGCCCTGACTGCGGGCAGTTCCGGCTGGCTTGCCGACGCCTATGTCAAAGAACAAGACAATCTGGACGGCATGATCAACTATGAGTCCGTGCTGCTCGGCCTGAACCAGGGCGACAAACTCCACGAGAAGCTCTATCTGGTCTATCCGAAGGAAGGCATCATCACGGCCGACTATCCGCTCATGCTGATCAATCCCGACAAGCGCGATCTCTATCAGAAGCTGGTCGATTATCTCCGCACACCGGAAATGCAGCGCACGTTGATGGAACGTACGTTGCGCCGGCCAGTCAATCCACAAGTCCAACTCAGCAACATTTTTCCGGGTAGCTTGCTGCTTGAACTGCCGTTTCCTGACAACGCCGCGGTGGTGGACCAACTGCTCTTCAGCTATATGGATCAACAGCGGATTCCATCGCATACGGTCTATGTCTTGGATGTGAGCGGATCAATGGACGGCGATAGCCTGAACAATCTAAAAGCAGCGTTGGCCGGGCTAACGGGGGTGGATCGCACGCTGACGGGCCAGTTCTCGCGCTTCCGCGATCGGGAACGGATCACATTTGTGCCGTTCAGTTCGGAAGTAGAAGATGCCGCGGACTTCGACATCACCGATCCGACGCAGCAGAGCGCCAGCATGGACGCGATCCGCCAGTATGTGGACAGCCTGGCGGCGGGCGGCGGCACCGCCATCTACTCCGCCCTGCAACGCGCGTATCAGGAGGTTGGTGCAGCCTACCAGCAGGATCCCAATCGCTATTACTCGATCGTGTTGATGACCGATGGTGAAAACAACGAGGGAATCAGCGCCAACGACTTTGCCGCTTTCTATCAACAATTGCCGCCGGAAGTGCGTAACGTCAAAACCTTTTCCATTCTCTTCGGCACGGCCAATGCGAATGAGATGCAAGGCATCGCCGACCTTACCAGCGGACGCATGTTCAATGCGCAGCAGGAACAGCTCGCGACCATCTTCAAGCAAATCCGCGGGTATCAATAGGAAATCAGCTTTTGCCGCCAGCGACCGCGTCCAGCGCAGAGACGCGGTCGCTTACCGAACGGTACGCTATGTCTCGCACAGAACGCCTCTTGCTCTATCTCTACGGCACACCAAACATCGTCGGTTCCCTATTGGGGATCGTGGGACTGCTGCTTTTCTTTGCCGGCGTCATTCAAGATTTTTGGTTCGTGATCATACCGGGCCTCTATCTCATCGGCGTGTTGTTGACGCCGAAACAGACCCAATACGACTTGCAGTTGCAGAACCAGTTTTCGGCAGATGCCGTACGCAACGAGTTGAATGAACTTGTCAACAAGATCAGCAAGCGCACGCCCCCAGAAATCCTGGCCAAAGTGGAGAGCATCAAGGAGTCGGTCTTCTCGATTCTGCCGATCTTGACCACGACCGGTGGCGGCGATCGGAATCTCTATACCGTGCGTCAGATGGTTTTTGATTATTTGCCGGCTGCCCTGCAGAACTACCTGAACCTCCCACCGGCCTTTGCCAATCTGCACCCCATTCGCAACGGTAAAACAGCGCGCCAGCTCCTGAGTGAACAGTTGGATCTGATGGATCACGAAATGAAGGAGATCGTGGTAAGCGTCAGCGAAAACGACACGCAGAAACTCCTGGTGCACGGGCGTTTCCTGGAAGCGAAATTCAACCAGGCGGATTTCCTGGGTAGTTTTGCGCCATCCAAGCCCGCGCCTTTGGCCGCCGAACTGCCGCCACTCTCGCCGCCGGGCGCCGACGCCCCCGGCTGAATCCTCGCTACGCTCAGGAAAAAAATCAGGGCAAAGACCAGACTGCGTGCGCATCTCGCCAAGTTGAATGCCGCCACACGCCCTCATACGCCCTTTGTTAATCAATCGTTAATAATCCTTTGATATATTGTTCGGTAAACTTAAGCGCATGATGCGATTTGGGTGCGCTTGTCAAACAAAAAACCGGTATCAGGGGTTCCAAGCGAACCCTTCAAGGTAGGTCGAAATGATGAAACTGATTCTCTCTGCGAAAGGCAGCCCGTGTCTATGAAAATCTTGGAAGAACCGACTGAGGTGGAGGCCAAGTTTACGGTAGCAGACCCTACGTTGTTGCATAAGTTGGCAACGCACGAAGCGGTAGTGGCAGGGTATTGTTTTGGCGATCCGATCACAAAAGAGCTTCAAGATGTTTATCTCGATACGGCGGATTATCGGCTTTTGCGCCACGGCTACCAGTTGCGCGTGCGCGCCGGGGACGGCCAGTGGCTGGCCGCGCTGAAGTCGCGCGTCGTCGCCAGCGAGGTGGGAATCTACCATCGCCTGGAGATTGAGGAGCCGCTTGACGAAGCGAGCCGCCCGGCCAAAGTCGGCGCTCTACCGGCGCCGATCATCGACGCGTTGTCCGGGATTGCTGGCCGACATAAAGAACTCGGCGTCATTTGCACGTTGGAACAGACGCGGCAGGTGCGTGAAGTCTCTGCGGCCTCGCCCGGGCGCAAACCGGAAGCAGCCTCGCTCTTGGCGTTGCTATGTCTGGACGAAGTCCGTCTCTACCAGATTGAAGAGGAGGCAATTCTTGCGCGTGCGTACGAAGTCGAAATCGAACTGGCCGCCGGTGTTGACATGGCTGAACTGCAAGTGCTGGCCGACCGCTTTATGGGCGCCTACGGGTTGATTCCCAGCACCGAGAGCAAGCTCGAACGCGCGCTCGGCATCATCAGCCGCCATCCAATCGATTCGCCGGAGAGTTGGCAGGGGCTGAGTCCCGCGATGCATATGGGGGAGGCGTGTCGCATTATCTGGCATGAGCAGTTTATGGTGATGCTCCTGAACGAAGCCGGCGTGCGCTATAGTTCCGATCCGGAATATGTGCATGACGCACGCGTCGCCATCCGCCGTGCACGCGCCGCCGCGCGAATCTACCAAGGCTACTTCAAACCGAAAGCCGTACGCGGGCACCTGAAACGGCTGCGGCGGACGGCGCAGCTTCTGGGAGCCGTACGCGATATGGATGTTGCAATCGCCAAGCTGGAAGGCTATCAACAAAAGACCCGGAAAAAGTCCCCAGGCAATCTGCAGGGGACACTGGACGAATGGCTCGCCAAACGTGCCGGCGCATACCAGGCGTTGGTTGCGTGGCTCGATTGTGATGAGTACGCCGATTTTGTGATTGGTTTCATGCAATTCTGTCGCACACCGGGCGCCGCGCTGGTCGACATGCGCGCCGCCGCCGGCGAGGAGGTCACGCCTTTCCAGGTGCGGCACATCGCCCCCACGATGCTCCTCTCCAACTTTGAACGGGTGCGCTCCTACGAAATGTGGTTCGAGCAGGCGGACGATGTGCCTGTACAAACGCTGCATCGTCTGCGCATCGAATGCAAATATCTGCGTTACAACCTGGAGTTTATTGGCGGCTTGCTTGGCCGGGAAAGCAGCGAAATCATCGTGCTGCTCCGAAAACTCCAGGACGACCTGGGCGACCTCAACGATGCCGTAGTCAGCAAGCAGCTCCTGTCCGCCGGGGAGAATAGAAGCGACGAGAAAACCGTTGCCCACTACGAAGCGGCGCAGGAGAAGATTATCGACGAACTGAGCAGTGAGACGCGCGACGCCTTTACGCGCTTTATCGGCAAGGAAAACCGCGGTCGCCTGCTCGCCACCATTGCCAACATCTGACACACCGTCGAATGGAATATGACCGGGACAATCGCATGCTCCCCCGCATGCGAAGGGCTGCCCTGATCTGTTGTCTGTTTACACAAGCCTAACGCAACTTTAACCGCCACGGCTTCTGCCGCACATTCCTCGTTAATCAAGCGCTGGTAAGCTCTGTAGCCATGAGCGCCAACCAGCACTTGCAACCTTCTCTCCACCGCCCTTCGCGCAGCGAGCGCCAAGAGTGGTTGCTGTTTACGCTGCTGGTCGGCCCGAATCTCTTGCTCTTCGCCCTCTTCACCTACTGGCCGCTTCTCTACAACGGCTATCTCAGCTTTGTGCGGTGGGATTTGCTGTCGCCCGTGAAGAACTGGGTGGGGCTGGACAACTATCGTGAACTCTTCACATCGCCTACGTTTGGTGAGATCGTCGTCAACACGGTGGTTTTTAGCACGGCCTCGGTGCTGCTCATCTGTCTGCTTGGTCTGCTGTTGGCGTTGTTGCTCAACCAGCCCCTGCGCGGGCGCGACGTCGCACGCGGCGTGATCTTTAGCCCGGTCATGCTGAGCGGTGCGGCTATCGGCATTGTGTGGATCTATATTTTCGATCCCCGCTACGGCCTGCTTGATATCTTCATCAGCGCGTTCGGCTTTGCATCTCCAAACTGGTTGTTGGATACGCGCTGGGCGCTGCCGGCCGTCATCATGGTTCACGTGTGGAAGAACCTGGGTTACGCCGTCGTGATCTACCTGGCCGGGTTGCAAGCCATTCCGCGCGAACTCTATGAAGCTGCCGTGGTCGATGGCGCGGGAGGATGGGCACGGCTGCGCCACATCACATTGCCAGGCTTGTCACCGGTGCTTTTCTTTTTGCTGCTGACCACCGCACTCACCGCGTTCCAGGCCTTTGACATCATCAAGGTCATGACGGACGGCGGCCCGATCATCGCCACGACTACCCTGATCTACTACCTCTATGAGCAGGGCTTTGTGGCCTTCAACGCTGGGCGCGCCGGTGTGGCGGCGGTTGTCCTGTTTCTGGCCATGCTTGCGTTCACGCTCGTGCAGATGCGCTCTAGCGAGCGCCACGTGCACTATGCTTAGTGTGCGCACAGGGCACCGTGGAGAAATACCGATGACAACCCTGGATACGGCTGAACCCATCGCTCAACCACTGGCAGCAGCGCCGGCGCACACCGTCACGCGGTGGGCTGGCCAGAAACACAGCACGATGGCCCAGTGGCTTGGGTATGCCGGCATGGCACTCTGCGTGCTGGCGATCGGGCTGCCTGTCTACTGGATGGTGATCGGCGCATTTAAGAAATCGAGCGAAATCTACCAAGCGCCGCCCACCTGGTTGCCGTTGAACCCCACCCTGAGCAACTTTGGCGCAGCGTGGAATGCGGCGCCGTTCGGGCGATATTACGTCAATACGCTTGTCACCACGATTTTTGGCAGTGCGTTTGAGATCTACTTTGCCGTGACCTCGGCCTATGCCTTCGCCTTTGTGCGTTTTCCGCGCAAGAACTGGCTCTTCCTGTTTTTGTTGGCGGCGCTCATGGTGCCGGCCCAGATCACCGTCTTGCCCAATTATCTAACGGCCGCCAATTTCGGTTGGATCAATACCTTCACCGGCATCATTGTGCCCGGCGCGGCGGCGGCCTATGGCGCATTTCTCCTCCGCCAATACTATCGCACGCTGCCGCTCGAAGTCCTAGATGCGGCGCGGGTAGATGGCGCCGGTCACTGGCGGATTCTGTGGTCGATTGTCGTGCCGCTGGCCAAACCGGCCATCGTCTCCTTTGGCTTGCTGAGCGTCGTAGCCAAATGGAACGATTTTCTGTGGCCGTTGCTGGTTACCAATACCAAGGATATGCGCGTCTTGCCCATCGGCATCTACTGGCTGCAAGTCGAGGAAGGCGTCATCAACTGGGGCGTGATCATGGCCGGCACGCTCTTCGTCGTGCTCCCGGTGGTGATTGTCTTTCTCTATGCCCAGCGCTACATCGTGGATGGTATCGCCATGGGGGCCGTAAAAGGATAAACGTTGACCCGCAAACCAGGGCTCGCAAGCACGCCCGGTTTGTTTTTTCGACTGCAAAGCATTCGTCGTTCAAAGGAGACTTCCACATGTCCGATTATCGACTGAGCCGCCGCTCGCTACTCCAGAGTATGGGCGCCGGTGCCGGTATGCTGGTGCTGGCCGCCTGCGCGCCGGTGCTGGCCCCCGTGGCCACAACTGGTAGCAGTGAGAGCGCAACCAGCTCCTCCCCGGCCAAAGCGCCACTCACGGTCACGCTATGGAGCAGTTTCACCGGTAAAAACGGTGAAGCAGAAACCGAACTGGTCAAGCGCTTCAATGAAAGCCAGGGGGACGTAATACTCGACTACCAGTTCCAGGGTAACTATGAGGAGACAGCGCAGAAACTCACGGCTGCGCTGCAAGCGAAGACCGCACCCGATGTGTCGTTGTTGAGCGACGTGTGGTGGTTCAAATTCTACCTGGCACAGGCGATCCTGCCGTTGGACGACCTGCTGGCTGCGGAGAAGGTCGATGTTGCCGATTATCAAGATGCGTTGATCAACGAGGGAGTCCGGCTCGGCAAGCACTACTGGGTGCCCTTTGCGCGCAGTACACCGCTCTTCTACTATAATAAGGAGCAGTGGGCGGAAGCAGGGTTGCCGGACCGCGGGCCGGAAACCTGGCAGGAGTTCTCCGAATGGGCGCCCAAACTGGTCAAGATGGACGGCGACACCATGAATGTCGCTGCCTTTGTCCATCCCGACGGAGCGAGCTACATCGCGTGGCTCTTCCAGCCCGTCGTCTGGCAGTTCGGCGGGAAGTACAGTGACCCCGACTTCACCATGCACCTCACTGACGAGAACACCGTGCGCGCCGGACAGTTCTACAAGGACTCTGTGCACGACCTCAATTGGGCACGGCCGACCAAAGACGTGGCGGCTGACTTTATCAACGGTCTCGCGGCGGCGACGATGGCCTCCACGGGCGCCATGGGTGGCGTCAAAGCCAATGCCAAGTTCGACTTTGGCACGGCATTCCTGCCCAAGGAAACCAACTTCGGTTGCTGCACCGGCGGCGCCGGCCTGGCCATCCTCGCTAACACACCGGACGAGAAACGGCAGCCGGCCATGCAATACATTGCCTTTGCCAGTAACCCGGAGAATCAGGCTTTCTGGGCACAGAATACAGGCTATATGCCCGTGCGCAAGAGCGCGCTGGAGAGCCAGTCGATGCAGGATTACTTTGTCGAGTTCCCGCAGTTCAAGACGGCAACCGATCAGTTGCCGCTGACCCAGCCGCAAGACTCGGCGCGTGTGTTTGTGCCCAATGGCGACCAGATTATCGGTAAAGGGCTTGAACGCATCACCGTGCAGTCAGAGGATGTCGCCACGGTCTTTGCAGACGTACAGGCGATCATGGAGCGTGAGGCGCAGCCGGTGATCGAGGCGTTGCGCGCGGTCGAAGGGTAAATCAGCGCGGGTCATTTGCCGGCGCTCGTTGGGAACGTAAGCTACGTTGTCAGCTCAAAGGAGCCATCAGAATGAATCGTGCCATTCGTCTATTGTCGGCAATGCTGATCGCGGCGACCGTTGCCGCGATCAGCGCCGCGTGTACGGCCGCCGTTCAGCCAGTTGCGCCGGCGGCAGCCCCCGCGGCCACGGAATCGTCCCCGGCTTCTGATGACCCTGGTGCAGGCGGTCGAGTTCACCGGTCCGTTCTTTCGTCTGCATCTCCATCTGCCTATCAGCAACGGCGGCGGGTTGCCCGTCAAGATGACCGCCTATATGCCGCGTGAACGGCGTCGCGGCGGCGCCATCGAGGCTGGGCAGCACCTGCCCGTGCACCTCCCTGCCCACGCTCTCCACCTGTATGCAAGACCGCACGTCGCGGAACCGGCTGCGCTGCCGCCGGGCGGGGAATTGGAGGGCCTCGTGTTGCCATGAGCGTGCGCGCAGAATCCACGCCCGACCGTCTTGAACAGAGTTCGGCGCGCACCGTTGCGACGAGCGAAGTCTGGCTGCAGTGCGGGCTACTCTTGTTAATCATCGCCGGGCTGCTGGTGGGCGTGGCTCTGCCCCTGATCCCACTGATGGGCAAGAGCCTTACCACCAACGAGGGCCGCTTTGTTGGCCTGGACAACTATGTTCGTTATCTCACGTCGCCCGGCTTGTCGTCTTCCCTGTTCAATAGCCTGACGGTCGCCTTGATCACGACCGTGCTCGCACTGGGGCTGGCCTTCGTCTACGCCTATGCCTTGACACGTACGACGATGCCGGGCAAGAGTATCTTCCGCGCCATCGCTTTCCTGCCGTTGCTGGCCCCGTCCCTGGCGATCGGGATTGGCCTGGTCTATCTTTTCGGCAACAAGGGATTGATCACAACCGGTTTTTTCGGCTTCTTTACACGGGCACTGGGTGGACCGGGCGGTTTCAACATCAATTTGTACGGCGTGAACGGCATTGTGCTCGGCGAGCTCTTCTTCTGTTTCCCCCAAGCGTTTATCATCCTCTTTGTGGCGTTTGCCCTCGCCGATGCGCGCCTGTATGAAGCGAGCACCGCCCTGCGTGCCTCGCACTGGCGCACGTTTGTCACCGTGACGCTGCCCAATCTACGCTATGGGCTCATGAGCGCCGCTTTTGTCTGTTTCACCCTGACCTTTACGGACTTTGGTGTGCCCAAGGTGGTGGGCGGCAACTACAATGTGCTGGCCACCGACATTTACAAGCAGGTGATCGGCCAGCAGAACTTTGCCATGGGCGCCGCCATCAGCATTTTGCTGCTCGTGCCAACCGTGATCGCCTTCGTCCTCGATCGCCTCGTGCAGCGGCGGCGGACAGCGACTTTTTCTGCGCGCAGTGTGCCCTTTCAGCCAAAACCGAATCGGCGCGCCGACCTGGTCGCATTTCTGGCGTGTTCGCTGATCGCAGCGGGCATCGTCGCAGTGATCGGCGCGGTGTTCTATGCGGCCCTGGTCGACGTGTGGCCCTATAAGCTCAATCTGACCCTACGTCACTTCGATTTTAGAACGGTGGGCGGCGGGGGGTGGGATGCGTTTGGCAACAGCCTGCGCATGTCTGGCTACACGGCCATAGTTGGCGTGATCTTCACCTTTGCCGGCGCCTATGTGATCGAAAAAAGCAAGGTACTGGCGCGCATGCGGTCATTTGGCTATCTGCTTTCGATGATTCCCGTGGCATTGCCCGGCATGGTCATCGGTCTTGCCTATATCTTCTTTTTCAATCCGCTCGCCTGGCAGATCGGCCCTCTGCGCGTACCGAATCCTTTTTCCATGCTCTACGGGACAATGGCGATCCTGGTGTTGGCCAATATCGTGCATTTCTATACCATCAGCTTCATGACCGCAACAACTTCATTGAAGCAGCTTGACCCCGAGTTCGAAGCAGTCTCGTCGTCACTGCGCGTGCCCTTCTACCGCACGGCGTGGCGCGTGACGCTGCCCCTTTGCCTGGCAGCGATATTGGAAATCGGGATGTACTATTTTGTAAGCGCTATGGTCACCGTTTCGGCGGTCGTCTTTCTGTATTCGTCGCATTTGAAGCTGGCGTCGGTCGCAATCGTGAACATGGACGATGCGGGGGACACGGCGGCGGCGGCCATGTCGGTCTTGATCATCCTGGCTAGCCTGGCCATGCGCGGCCTGTACGGCTTTGGCGCAGCCTGGCTGAACCGTCGTACCCAGGCATGGCGTATGCCTGTATAAGGAGCCAACCATCGTGACTATCGCATCTGTGCCCCAATGGAAAGACAAAGCCCTGTTCACGCCCGGTCCCCTGACCACTAGCCGCACGGTCAAGCAGGCCATGCTGCGCGACCTTGGCTCGCGCGATGCTGCGTTCATCGAGATCGTAGGCGACGTGCGGCGCCGGCTGCTCGACCTGGCCCAGGTCGACCCCGCCGCCTACACTGCTGTGCTCATGCAAGGCAGCGGAACCTTTGCACTCGAAGCCGTGATCTCTTCGGTGCTGCCCCCCAAAGGCAAGTTGCTGGTGCTGATCAACGGTGCCTACGGCGAGCGTATGCTCAAGATCGCGCGCACGCTGGGCATTCGCACGGTGCAGTTGGTCACGCCGGAAGACTGTACACCCGATGTAAACACACTGGACGACCTCCTGGAAGTCGACCCGTCTATCACACATGTGGCCGTGGTGCACTGCGAAACCACGACCGGCATCATCAACCCGATCGACGAAGTGGGCGCCTGCGTGCGCCGGCATAAACGCTCGCTGATCGTCGATGCCATGAGTAGCCTTGGCGCCTATCCGATCGATATGGCGGGCTGGGGCATCGATTTCCTGGTCTCGTCGGCCAACAAGTGCGTGGAGGGTGTGCCTGGTTTTGCCTTTGCCCTGGCGTACACGAACGCGTTGTTGGAGACGCGTGGGTTTGCGCGCAGTGTGAGCCTGGACCTGTTGGCCCAGTACAGCGGTCTGGAAAAGGATGGCCAGTTCCGCTTCACACCGCCTACCCATGCCATTCTCGCTTTTCATCAGGCTCTGGTAGAACTGGAAGCCGAAGGCGGGGTGGCCGGCCGCGCTACGCGCTATCGACGGAATTACGCCGTGGCGCTCGCCGGCTTTGTGCAACTGGGTTTCGTACCCTATCTGCGGCCGGAAAACCGCGGCTACATCATCACCTCTTTTCACTATCCGGACCATCCCAATTTTGACTTTGCCGCGTTCTATAACCGCTTGAGCGAGCGCGGCCAGGTCATCTATCCCGGCAAGCTGAGCCACGCCGACTGCTTCCGCATCGGTCATATTGGCTGCCTGGACGAAAGCGACGTGCGCACACTGCTGGCAGCGGTCGCCGCAGTACTGCGCGAAATGCAGGTCGACCTGATGCCGGCCTGATGCCGGCCTGATGCCGGCCTGAGCCTTATCCGAGAACTTGGAGAATACCATGGACTTTGACTTTCGCCGTTCCTACTGTGGTTCCCTGCGCGCCGTGATCCTGGATTGGGCCGGCACCACGGTGGATTTTGGTTCGTTTGCCCCGACTGCGGTCTTTTTGCGCATGTTCATGAGTCGCGGCGTGCCAATTACGGCAAGCCACGCGCGCAAGGGCATGGGTCTCATGAAGAAGGATCACCTGCGCACGATCTTGGCATTTCCCGACGTGCGCGCACGTTGGCAGGAGGCATACGGTGCAGAGCCGATTGAAGCGGATGTCGACGCGTTGTTCGAGGACTTCGTGCCCCTTCAGATCGCCACCGTCGCCGACTATGCCGACCCGATCGCCGGTTTGGACAGGGCAGTGGCCGACTTCCGCGCGCGTGGTCTCAAGATCGGCACCACGACTGGCTACACCGAGCCGATGATGAAGGCGCTGTTGGCCGCCGCCCGACAGCGCGGCTACCAACCCGACAGCGTCGTCACGCCATCCGATGTACCGGCTGGCCGGCCCGCGCCCTTTATGTGTTACCAGAATGCGATCCAGTTGCAGGTCTATCCGCTCGCAGCGATGGTCAAAGTCGGCGACACCCTCCCCGATATTGAGGAAGGGTTGAACGCAGGTATGTGGACGGTCGGCCTGTCGCTTTCCGGCAACCTCATGGGGCTGACCGTAGACGAACTGGCTGCGCTGCCGCTGGATGAGGTTGACCGCCGGCGCCAGGCCATCGCCGCACAACTCTATCAGGCCGGCGCCCACTATGTGGTCGACACCATCGCCGAAGTCCCTTTGTTGCTGGACGACATCCAGCGCCGCTTGCGCAACGGCGAACGACCGTAATGGCGAAGGCGAAGCACACGCAGACAGCGTTCGACACTGACTACTGATCTTGGAGAGGGAATGACCATGCAACGAACCTGCACGACGGTACTCCTACACCTCATCGAATACCGATTTGAGCATGCGGTCGGGGCCTACAACGGGCTGCCGGGCGCCGGGCCGGCGGAGTGGCGGCACCCGAATCACGCCGCCGCCGGCAATCTGATGTACGCACAAGGCCAACTGGTGGCTTTGCGCAGGTTGCGCCGGCTCTTACGCCGGACCGGCGCGGCGCCTGCCCACTTCCTCGCGCTACTGCTCTCGACCGAGCTCGATCACTGGCGTACGCTGCAATCTGCCTATTCGACCGAGGGAAACTTGCTGCCCAACCTGCTCAGCTATTGCCAGGGCGGTTTCGACGCCGGCCAATCCGTCCTGACTGTGTTCCGCACCGTGAATGCTGGCGACACGCCGCTGCCGTGGGAATGGCCGGATGCCGCCGCAGTTGCCGCTTAGGAGATTCGCTCATGAACCGCGAATACCATCGATGGTACAGCCCGCATCTGTGTCGCGACATGGAGCTTCTGGTCTTTGGTTGGGGCGGCGCCCGTGTGGTCGTGATGCCGGCGCGGGCGGGCCGTTTCCACGATTATGAAGACTGGGGGATCGTGGAAGGCATTCGCGACAAGCTCGAAAACGGTTGGATCCATGTGTGCCAGATGGAGATTCACCTGGCAATCGGCGAAACGGACCCTTTCCTTGCCAGCAATCATCAGTTCAGTCTGACACTGCACCACCTTGGCATAGGTCACCAAGATGTACGTGTGGCAAGGCCGCGCCCACAAGCCGGCGTCCTGGCGGCGCATGGCTGCGCTCTATCTGTAACCACTGCGCTAGCGGCCATCCTCCAGCGGTAGGTCGGCCATCCGCACCGCGATCAGCGTCGCTTCGGCAGCCTCTAGCGCGCCGTTGCTGTACGCCAACGATAGCATGCACGGTTGGTCCGCATCCACATGCCTGGCATATACCGATCGCCAATCACGGATGTCGTGTTCCAATACGCGCAGAGCAACCGGGCGCGACACCTGGCCGAGCCGTTGCATGATATCGCGCAACCGGCTAAGTTCCACCATCTGTCCTTCCGCATAGGTCAGCGTGACCTGCTCTGGTTGCGCCGTGCGCCCGTCGCCACCGACGCTGCGCGTCAATGCGCCATGCGCGTTGACCGCCTGTACAAAGCGTTGTTCAACGAGATGGATCAAGGGGTCGATAGGTTTGTTGTCCATGGCTCCCATCCGTGTTTCTGCGCCGTGCGGCGCTCATTTTTCTCACAAATCCCGCAACATCACGGTCTCCTTCATTGAAGACTATCCAAGTTAACGGAGTTGCCCTCGCCTGTAATCCATCGGTTAGGGCTGGTTTAACATTTGCTCGGCAAGCGGTCTTGAAGGCTGCCGTCAATCGAGGCGGCGACAGCCCGATCGAGGAAGGTCGTCTTCGGCGGCTTTTGTCGCTTGCTGGTATACTGCGTGCCTAAGCTAATCTTGGCGGCGGCGTCCGCTCAGGCGCAGCCGGCAGGCCTCTACAAACAACCGCGTGAGGGAAGGATCGAAGTCATGGAAGAATTGTGGAAGGCGATCGTTTTGGGGGCAATCGAAGGGTTCACCGAGTTTTTGCCGATTTCCTCAACGGGCCACCTGTTAGTAGCCGCCAAACTACTGCATTTCCAGTCAAACATGGGGGGGACCTTTGAAATCTTTATCCAACTCGGCGCCACGTTGGCGATGCTGCTCTACTTCGCGCGCGACCTGATGGCGCAGGCGCGCACGGTTCTGCACAGCGCGCCGGTACAGCGCTTATGGCTCAACATAGTGATTGCCTTTATCCCGGCCGGGGTGGTCGGGTTCCTGCTCCACAAATGGATCAAGGAAGTGCTCTTTGTGTCGCCCTATGTAATCCCGACCAGCTTGATCGTGGGCGGCATCTTGATGTTTGTGGTGGAATGGTATGCACGCAAACGCGCGCAAACGACGGACTTTGAGCAACTCTCACGCGGCCAGGCGCTGGCTGTGGGCGGCGCCCAGGTCCTCTCCCTTGTACCGGGCATCTCGCGCTCCGGGGCAACGATCGTGGGCGGCATGTTTGCGGGTGTGAGCCGGGCGGCGGCGACGCGCTTCTCGTTCTACCTGGCGATCCCGACCATGCTGATTGCCACCCTCTTCGATCTGGCCACAAGTTTCGACAATATCTCCGGTAACGACTGGGTCCTCTTGGCGGCCGGCACACTGACCGCCGCCATTACGGCGTGGATCGCCATTGCCTGGTTGCTGCGCTATGTGACGAACCATACGCTGGCCTTGTTCGGCGCCTACCGAATTGTGGTCGGCCTCCTGCTCCTGGCGCTGCTTGCGTTCGGCGTGATGGGATGAACCTTTTGTCCCGTTCTGTGGTAAACTACATCCATGACACGGACAGGGTTTATTGAACGAAAAGGCAGAATTGAGGAGTTGGATCGAGCTTTCGATCGGCGGTTCTGGCAGGCGCAACCACCAGAGGTTCGCTTCAATGCAACCTGGGAACTCATCGTTCATTACGCCAGGGTCAGGGGTCTAGATGTTCGTCAACTCCGACTTCACCGATCTGTTGAGACTTTTCAACGACAACGCGGTTAGGTACCTGGTGATCGGTGGATATGCGGTGATTCAGTACGCCGAGCCGCGTTTCACTAAAGATCTAGACTTGTGGATCAGCACAGATGCATCCAATGCGACTGCGGTCTACAATGCCCTGCGTGAATTTGGCGCACCGCTTACGGGTATGACAGTAGCCGATTTCGCTGAAGAGGGGTATTTCTATCAAATGGGCGTCCCGCCCGTACGTGTGGACATCTTGATGGGAATTCCTGGTCTGCCGTTTGAGGAAGCCTGGCAGCGACGGCTCGAAATTGATTTTGACGACCTTTCGATAGCCTTCATTTCTCGCCACGATCTCATCACAGCCAAGCGCGCTTCCGGTCGTCCACAAGACCTGATCGACGTTGATTGGTTGTCGCAAGTTGACTAGCATTGGTGGTAGGCCCGTCTCACCCCTTCCAGTAGCCTGTCGCGATCAACATGAGGGCCATGGCGAAACTAACCAAGGTGATTATGCCAAAGGGCAGCACCCAGGGACCCGGTTGGGTGGGCAAGGCAGCCCGCACTAGAACAGGGGTCGGCGTCGGTTGCGCGGCTATGCGCCATCCCTGCACCAACGATGCAACGTCGTCTAGCGCGCGATCGTCAAATAGACCGCCATTGGCTTGACTCCAGGCGACCATCTCGGTGCCAGGCACGCCGGTGGCGATCACCTCGCGCAAGGTGGCGGTGGGCCGCATGCCAAGACGGTGGCTGGCAAGGGCCGGCGCGCTCCCGCCCACCCCAGCGCCGCCATGACAACTCACGCAGTGAACGTCGAACAGCAACTCGCCCCGCGCGCGGGGATCCAAGGCGGCGAACGCCGCCTGGGACTCAGCCGCTGCACTGCGCACGGCGTCACGCACCACCGCGGGCAGTGGCGGTTCGGCGCCGGCCGTTTCCCAAGCCTCAATATAGGCCATCACGGCCTCGATTTGGGCCGACTTCAATTCGCCGCCCAAGACAAAGCTAAAGGTTGGCATCGCCGTGCCGATTTTGCCTTCGCGGATTGTGCGTTTGACGACCTCTGCATCAAGCGTCTGCCCCATGCGCGCCGTGGCGTAGTCAAGGTGGCAGCGCTGGCAGTTGCGCGTGTAGAGCCAGGCGCCTTCGGCGACCGGATCACCGGCAAGTGCGGCGACCAACGCCGGGTCGAGCGGTACGGGCGCCGGCAGCGGCGTTGCCACCGGCGCTGCAAGGTCGGCGGTGGCCGTGGGCACAGGGGTACGGGTCGGCTGCGGTGGCAGCGGCGGCAGCACCGGTGGCCCACCCGCTGTTTCCCATGCCTCGATATACGACACCAGTGCACCGATGTCAGCGCCCGACAACGGCCCACCCTTGGCAATACTCCAGTTGACCCGGCAGCCTTGGCGTGCACTGCCGCCGATGGCGGCCTTCAATTCTTTGGCGGCGAGATCCGTGCCAAACCGTGCCTCGCCATAGTCTCCGTGACAACGTTCGCAGTTGCCGGCAAAAAGCCAGGCGCCTTTTGCCACGGGATCGGTCAGTGGATCGGGCGTCTGGGCCTGCGCCGCCGGCGAATCAAGCAGCACAACCCAAAGACAAAACAATGATATCGCACGCATAACAAGCGGTCGGTAGAAAGTGGACATCAAGCCTCCTTGTGCACTTGAGTTTGCGCCACCTGCATTAACGAGCCATCCGCGCAACGTTAGTAGATTGTTATTGTAATGATTGCCAACTGTTGACGGTGGCTTTACAGTCGCGCTATAGAATGTAGAAGAGGCATGAACAGCATAGCCATCGTTTGCAGTTCATGCCGCACAACGGTTTGGAACCTGCACATCCAGTTTGATTACGAAAAGGAAAAACAACGCATGTCTAGTCATTGGCCTAAAATCAACGTGAAGGTCTTCGCAGCCGGTGCGCTCGTGGCGCTGGCGGCCCTGCTGCCATTGGGTACGGCACAAGCGCAAGACGATCCCGGTCTGCTGATTCCGATGGACCACCCGTTTGCGCCATTCCTGGAAGCGCGTGCCTACGCGGCTTCGGTGGGCGCGACCAACGAGTTCCGCAAGATGGAGTGGGTCGCCGTCGATCCGACCAATAGCCGTGTCTACTGGGCGATGAGCGAAGTCAGCAAGGGTATGTCGGACGGCGAGGGCGCTGTCAACGTCGAGGAGAATCTGTGCGGCATCGTCTATGCCGGCGATCTCGATGCCGACAACAACATCACGAAGATCTCCCCGCTTTTGGTCGGCGGCCCCTACAACGCCGACGCCGATGTTAACCGGTGTGATGTCGACAACATCGCCAATCCAGATAACCTGGTGGTCGACAGCAAGGGCAATCTCTGGATCGGTGAGGACTCCTCCAACCACGAAAACAATGCACTGTGGATGTATGACGGCGCGACGCTCAAGCGCTTCGGCACCGTCCCGCTGGGTGGGGAGACGACCGGTCTGCGCATCACTGCCGATGACACGCTGTTTTTCAACGTGCAGCATCCCAGCGCGACCAACATCTACCCCTTCAACCGTGGCCTGGTTGGCGTGATGAACGGCTTCAAAGCCGGCGATGAATTCGAGGCGATGCCAGTCCCGGAGGGCAGGGCCAAGCAGGTCGTTAGCGTAGCCAGCGGCAGCTATCAGCCCCTTGCGCGCGTTGGGGAGGCCATCCCGTTGGAACCGAGCAACCTGCGTTTCGGTGAAGTCAAGCAGAGTGACGGCAGCACGCAGGTCATCTGCAACCATCCGGACGGCAACATGTTCCTGCCGACCGTCGAGGATGCCAGCGAAGGGTATCTCTATACCAACTACGAATGCGAGCCAGGCGGCGTCAATAGGATCTACATCCGCAACAACGGCGAAAGCTGGGATGTGCTGGAAGGCGAGAATGTGGACTTTTCGTCGGTGATGGGCACGTGGACCAACTGTGGCTCCAACGTTACCCCGTGGAATACGGGCATGACCGCTGAAGAATATGAGCCAATCGCGGCAGTCGACGGATGGCAGGACAATGTTGCCAGCATGACCGAGTACCTGGGCGTGCAAGCCAATCCCTACGATTATGGCTACGAAGTCGAACTGATTCCAGACACGGCCGGCAACTCGCTGGCCACGAAAATCGAGAAGCGCTATGCCATGGGCCGTTTCAGCCACGAGAACAGCGTCGTGATGCCTGACCAGAAGACGGTCTACTTTGGCGACGACGGCACCGATGTCGTCTTCTTCAAGTTTGTTGCCGACGAGCCGGGCGTGCTGAGCGCCGGCACGCTCTACGCTGCCAAGGCCACCCAGAATCCGGATGCCAGCTTCAACCTGGATTGGATCGAACTGGGCAAGGGCAACGACGAGGCTATCGTCGAAGCCATCCGCACGATGGAATTGCCAGAATAGGCTGCGCGTACTGAAACGCACCTAAACACAGAGACGCCTGGCTTCAATGAAGAAGCCAGGCGTCTCGTTTTGACGGGAGGAAGTCGGTGGCGAATCTAGCGGTGGTAGCCGGCCGTCTGCGGGCGCAGGGTGGTCGGCGCCGGGCGCTTGTTGCGGCGAGCGGCATCGTAGACCATTGCGAAGAGCATGGTGGCTGCAGCCAGGCCGGCGATGAACCAGGCGACGACGTTGGTCAGCGGGGCCGCGGTGGCCGGCATCGCGGCGACTACAGCGGTCTCGGCTACCACCGGCGCCTTACCCACAGCCAGCGGCGT